>Ga0214919_10000631_pt1 | contig 59703 bp, 57 predicted proteins | sample LL1503_MetaG_FD_177994 | JGI IMG/M metagenome (GOLD analysis project Ga0214919, IMG submission 177994) | Freshwater microbial communities from Lake Lanier, Atlanta, Georgia, United States - LL-1503 | ecosystem: Environmental > Aquatic > Freshwater > Lake | place: USA: Georgia | collected... | reverse complement strand
CTGGGGTTGGGGGTGTTGGGGGTGGTAGTGGTAGTTGTGATCATCTAAATGATAAATGATAAATGAATGGAATCCTATGTTCTATCGTTGCATTGATTTTAATTGGTTTAAACTAAAATCAATTTTTTAGAGAATGATGTCCTCCCGCCGTACTTCAAAATTCATTTTGCGAATGCATTTAAAGAGACGGCGCTACACAATTATAACTCATTTCCATTGCGCACGGCACGACAAACATGGATTTCACACAGGGCAAACTGACAAAGAGCGAATGGGACGGCGTGGAGGTCCCGGATTCGCACGAAGAGCAGCAGATTTACCAGCTCATCAAGGAAGGGTATCACGACGTGGGCATTGTGCGCAATTCCAGTCAGACGTTGTTGCAGTACATGAAAATCGCGCCGTCCGACGAAATGCACGCGCACATGTATGAACTGTATTTCAAGACGCACGTGGACGAGATGCGCGAGGCGTTTGGCCTGTCGGCATTTGAAACCGACACCGACAAAAAGAAGCTGGTCAAAAAGGCGGACCTCATCCGCATTCAAAACACGAACAGCAATTTGGACGATCAAAAAACGAAAATATACGAGTTTGTGCTGCTTATACTCCTGCTGAACCTGTTGAACAACAAGTTCCCGCACATGTATCCGCACTGGAGGGATCACGTGCAAGGCGCCAAGAAGAAGCGCGCTCCTCCGTTGCCGCCCCCCGTGCCCAGCCGCCCCAAGTGGATGTATTATTATTACAGCATCTGCCTGCTGATGCGCAACAGCATCTCGCACCTGAACCCGCACGTGGGCTCATTCCTGAATCACGTGACCCAACTAGTGGAAGCCGATTTTGACTGTAGCGCCTTCATCAAGAAGGCTCACGAGTACGTGGAGAAAAACGAGTTCGTGTTCAAGTGCGGCGATGTCAAACTGTATGAGCATCAGAAGCAGATATTCACGGCATTCAATAACGACACTGTGCCCAAGCTGGTGCTCTACATTGCACCCACCGGCACGGGCAAAACGCTGACACCGATTGGACTAAGTGAGCACTACCGCGTCATCTTCGTGTGCGCCGCGCGGCACGTGGGCCTGGCGCTGGCCAAGGCCTGCATCTCCGCCAAAAAACGCATCGCGTTCGCGTTCGGGTGCGGCAGCGTGGACAACATCCGCCTGCACTACTACGCCGCCAAGGACGTGGTGCGCGACCGCCGCACGGGCGGCATCCGCAAGGTGGACAACAGCGTGGGCGACAACGTGGAGATCATGATCAGCGACATCAAATCGTACAGGCACGCCATGTACTACATGAACGCGTTCAACCCGCTGAATAAGCTCCTGTTGTATTGGGACGAGCCCACCATCACCATGGACTACGCCGAGCACGAGTTTCACGCGCTCATCAAGGAGAACTGGGCCGAGAACATCGTGCCGAACGTGGTGCTGTCGTCGGCCACGCTGCCGCAGGAGGCCGAGATGGCGCCCACCATCATGGATTTTCGGGCGCGGTTTTCAGGCGCCGAGGTGCACAGCATCGTCAGCCACGACTGCCAAAAGACCATTGCTCTGGTGAACAAGGACGGCTACGTGCAGCTGCCGCACCTCATGTTTGAACAATACGAGGACATGCGCGCGTCGGCGGCGCACTGTCGCACGTATAAAACGCTGCTGCGCTACTTTGACTTGCGCGAGGTGGTCAAATTCATTGCGCACGTGAACGAGGGTCAGCTGTGGACTTCGGCGCGTTACGATGTGAATCGGCATTTTTCGGACATTTCCGACATCAACATGACGAACATCAAAGCGTACTACCTGGAGCTGCTGGAAAACGTGCAAGCCGACAAGTGGCCGTCAATTTGGGCGCACTTCCAGGCGCAGCGGACTCGCATGCACGCGTCCAATGTCAATGTCACGGCACAAGACGCCCACACGCTCACCTGCGGACCGACGCTGTTTCTGGCCAACGATGTGGAAAAAATTGCCAAGTTTGCGCTGCAAATTGCGCAGATTCCGGAGTGCGTGATGGATGACCTGATGGAAATCATTGAGCAGAACAACGTGATCAAGGACGCAATGGAGAAGTTGGAACGGGAAATGGAGGACGCGATGGAGGAGGGGTCTAATGACAAGGGTGACGACAAGGCAAAACCCGGTGGCAAGGACAAGGACAAAAAACACAACAAGAAGGCGGATGACATGCGGTTCAGTCCCGAAGTTCGGAGAATGCAAGAGAGCATAGATGAGTTGCGTCGGCAGGTGAAGTGGGGTGCGCTGAACGACATGTTTGTGCCGAATCGCGCCGAGCACTTGAAGCGGTGGGCGCCGCACCTCACGGAGGACGCCATTGCGACCATGAATCCTTTTACGTCGCGCGTGGAGCCCGAGGACGTGGAGCGCATCATGGTGCTGCGGATTGAAAACATTTGGAAGGTGTTGCTGATGATGGGGATCGGCGTCATGACGGAGCAGTCCAATTCCAACAAGACGTACACGGAGATCATGAAGGACTTGGCGCAGAATCAACGGCTGTACCTCATCATTGCATCCACCGACTACATCTACGGCACGAACTACCAGTTCTGCCACGGGTACTTAGGGCGGGATTTGAGCGACATCAGCCAGGAAAAAATCATTCAGGCGCTGGGACGCATCGGGCGCAACAAGCTGCAGCAGGAGTACAGCATCCGGTTCCGCGATGATGCGCACTTGCTGAAGATTTTTCAGGCGTCGGCGGTGGCCAAGCCGGAGGTGGTGAACATGGCGCGCTTGCTGCGATCGTGATCCCCTCTTAATCCTGTTTGAATAAAAATATGTTTTTGTTTTTCATTTTTTGCCGCGACCATTCTTGCGACTACGCCCACGACTACGCCTGCGTTTAGATTGAGAGCGTTTGCGACGGACCCTGCTCTGTCCGCCACTCCTGACATATGCACGTTGCGCGATTGCTCTTGAGTTGAACCACGCGTAAGCATTACCATTAGTTGCTGGCCTGGAATTTGCATTTGTCCCATAGCATATTACATCAGTATCATTGGAGTTAGGTCCATACCATCCCGGTCCAACAACATCCAAACCTTGATATGAACCTGGTGTTGGGATGTCCGAATCGCGGTGCTGATGTGGCCACTTTGATGGTTTTTCTTGCTGATTTGTGTGCGACATTTATTATGTTTATGTTATAACATAATATTTTATTTTCTAATCCACGATTGTGAATGCAGCTCCGGATGCAATTAACTGCCGCATGTGCTGCTCAAATTGTTGGTCGGTCATGCCATCATTCTGGGGGGCGGCTTGAGCTGATGGGTTGTCATGCGTGCCATTGCCATTAATCATTTCAAATTGGGCAATGTGGTCGGTGATTTCATACCGGGCCTCGTCATTGTTCCATTGGCCCACGATTTGTTTGGTTGCAGGGTCGTGCAGGGTGGAGAAGAGTTGATCTGGGAGCTTGCAAATCAGGTATTTTGTTCCATTGATTTCAAGGGGGTATAACGTTGGCGCAGATTCCATGTTGAATGAATGATGATGGGTTGGTTGTGTTGATTGGGTTGATTGTGTTGGTTGTGTGTGATTTTAAAACGAATCAATTTTTTATATTACTTTTCAAAAAAATAAATATAAAATGAAGGTTTAAAATGTTTGTATAACACAAACCAAACATGCAAGCCATTGAAGACAATCAGATTCGCAAATTCCAATGCAACAAGTGTCAAAAAATCAAGCCCGTGCTAAAAAAGGTTTCGGACCAGCAACACCATGGGTTTGCGTGCGAAGATTGTTGGAATGTCATTGAAAACCGGTCCCAATACGGTGGGTGCCAAATTGGATAATGCGTGCAATGAATTTAAAATTTAAACTGTGTAATACATTAATACATTAACACATTAATACATTGATACATTGATACATTGATACAATGAATCACATATGGCGCCCTCCATATCCGTCTGAAAATTTGAAAACACCCAGATTGCAACCACAACAATCACAACAATCGCAGTCACTGTTCAAAACATTTAGCACGACAAATCCATATGCCACACAACAAGAACAACGCGAACAACAACATGAACAACGACAAACTCAAGAACAGTCGCATTCAAACCAATTTCAGGAACTCAATTTGGATCACCAACATTCAAAACGAGAGAATAACAGCGATAAAATATACGAACGTGGGCTAACGCCGCAAGTTGGCATGAACCCATTTTTGAAAGACAGTAACTATTTGCAGGATTTAGAAACACAGAATCAATTTTTGAAACCGGTCAATACTAATCTTTTTTCTTCTAACAAATCTAATTGAATCAACTTGCATTGGAACCACGACCTGACTTCCTGCTGTTGGATTTACCCTTTCTTTTACCTTGAAACTTGAATGGTATATATCTGAACGGACTAAAAAGTCCATCACGTTTTAAATTTATTGGTCATCAAAATGTCACTTCAAAAAATGTATGAAACTGAAAAAAATTGAATTACTTTTTTCATTTGTCTTGTTGCAATCAGGCCTAACGGCAACCCAAGCTTCCAAACTTCCAATTTCCAGATTTAGCTTTTCAAAGCATCCAAGCATCCTTTTCAAAGCATTATTGATATATTATTGATTCATTGTTTCATTTCATCCATCAATAGCACAATCAAACGCAACAATGGCACAATCAAACGCAACCCCCACGTTGATACGCAAACACATGGCTGACGTTCAACGTCAATTCCATGCGTATGACGCCATTGCACACAAGGCAGTTGACCATCACACTGGTTGGGCCCGCAAAGAATACATTGCACTGCGCGGCAAGCATGCTCGTCCCATAGTGTCTCTGATGGACGAGATTGACAGTCTTCGCAAAATGATGATTCGCATCATTCAGGTTCAACGTCAGCAAATCAACAAATACTTGAAAAGTATTCGTGATGGGCGCAAAACGGTGAAACGTGGTGCGCCTGCTTCGTTGGAATCTGTCACCATGGAAACCATGATTCAAATGTCATTGCGCGTGATACAGGACATGAAGGACACCATTCCATCACTCATTCAGCCAGTCGTCACACAAATTCACAGCAAGCTTTGCACACTGCATCAACTCATGCTGTTGTTCAAACAATACACGGAGTCGGACCGTTGCACATTCGGGCCAGATGATTGCCGCTGTGATTGTCCACCATGTGTGCATGGCCAGTGCTACGAATGCCACGAAGGCAACTGCTGCCGTCGCCCGTGCCAGTGCAACAGCGTCGGCATAAGCTGCCAGGCATGCCACCAAGGCGCACACGAACAATGTCTGTGTAACTGCACCGAATAACTGCGAATAAAAACAACAAAACCACTAAAAACCAAAAACAAAACCACTAAAAAAACCAAACAAAAAACCAAAACCAAAACAAAAAAAAACAAAACAAAAAAAAACAAAACCAAAAACAAAAAAACAAAACCAAAAAAAAACTTTTTTTATGGTTTGGTTTGTACAAATACAAATGTACAAATGTAGGTTATACGTTATACAACATTCTTGTGTGAAATAATATAAAACCACAAGTCATATAATTGTATCACAAAACAATGAACGATGCTGACACAGACATGCGCGTGATCAAGCGCAACGGCGAGCACGAGGTCATCGCCTTTGACAAGATACTGGCCCGCATTCGCAATGTGGGCCGGCAAGCCGGAATTACCGCGGTGAATTACACCTCCCTCGCCATGAAGGTCATTGACCAGCTGTACGACGGCATTCCCACGACAAAAATAGACGAACTCACGGCCGAGCAGTGCGCCACCATGGCCACGCAGCACCCCGACTACGGCACTCTGGCCGCCTACATCATCGTGTCCAACCACCACAAAACCACGCCCCCCACGTTCTACGAGGCCATGCGCCAGTTGCACGAGTTCACCGACGTGCGCGACCAGCCGTCGCCCCTCGTCAGCGACGAGTTCTGGACCGTCGTTTGCAATAAACGCGACGAGCTGGAAGCCATGATTGACGTGTCGCGTGACTTTCTCATTGACTACTTCGGGTTCAAGACGCTGGAGCGGTCGTATTTGATGGGCACGCACGGAAAAACGGTGGAGCGCCCGCAATACATGTGGCTGCGTGTGTCGGTGGGGATACACGGAGCCTGCATGGACAAGGTGCGCACCACGTATGACCTCATGTCGCAGAAGTATTTCACGCACGCCACGCCGACGCTGTTCAACGCGGGCACGCTGAAACCGCAGCTGAGCAGCTGCTACCTGATTGCCATGGAGAGCGACAGCATTGAGGGCATTTTCAACACGCTGAAGGAGTGCGCCAACATTTCCAAGCACGCGGGGGGGATCGGCGTGCACGTGCACAACATTCGGGCGTCGGGCAGCCACATTCGCGGAACGAACGGCGTGTCCAACGGGCTGGTGCCCATGCTGCGCGTGTTCAATAACACGGCGCGCTACATTGACCAGGGCGGCAAGCGCAACGGCACGATTGCGGTGTATTTGGAGCCGTGGCACGCGGACATCACGCACTTCCTGGAAATGAAGATGAACCACGGCGACGAGGACGCCAAGGGGCGCGACCTGTTTTACGCGCTGTGGGTGCCGGACCTGTTCATGACGCGAATCAAAGCCAACGCGGAGTGGAGCCTGTTTTGCCCGGACGAGTGCCCGGGGTTGTCGGACGTGTACGGGGACGAATTTGATAAATTATATGTGCAATACGAGGCGGAGGGGCGCCAGCGCGGGAAGGTGAAGGCGCGCGACCTGTGGTTCCGCATCCTGGACAGCCAGATGGAGACGGGCACGCCGTACCTGTGCTACAAGGACGCCGTCAATCGGAAGACAAACCAGAAGAACCTGGGCGTCATTCGGTCGTCCAACCTGTGTTCCGAAATCATGGAGTACTCGGACGCGCAGGAGACGGCGGTGTGCAACCTGGCCAGCATTGCGCTGAACCGGTTCGTCCCGGGGGGCGATAAACGCCCCCCGCACCCCCCTCCTTCATTGGTAGAGGATGGCGGGGTGAACCAAAGTGCCGCCCCGCACCCCTCCTCTAAGCTGCACGAAGACACGGGGAAGGGGGAAGAGGGCGGGGGGGTGCGGGGGGCGTTTATCGTCCCCCGGTTTGACTTTGACAAGCTGCACGAGGTGACGCGCATTGTGACCGAGAACCTGAACCGCGTGATTGACGTGAACTATTATCCCACGCCGAAGACGCGCGTGAGCAACCTGGCGCACCGGCCCATCGGCATCGGAGTGCAAGGGCTGGCCGACACGTTCCTGCTGCTGGACATGGCGTTCAGCAGCGACGAGGCGCGCACCCTGAATCGGCGCATTTTTGAGACCATGTATCACGCCGCGCTGACGGCGTCCTGCGACTTGGCGGAGCAGCACGGGCCTTACAGCACGTTTGCGGGGTCGCCCGCATCCCAAGGCATTCTGCAGTACGACATGTGGGGCGTGGAGCCGGAAGCAGGGCGGTATGACTGGGCTGCCTTGAAGGCGCGCATTGTCAAGCACGGCTTGCGGAACTCGCTGCTGCTGGCACCGATGCCCACCGCCAGCACGTCCCAGATTCTGGGCAACACGGAGTGCTTTGAGCCGATTTCCAGCAACATTTACACGCGGCGCACCATGGCGGGCGAGTTCATTCTAGTGAACCGGCATTTGATTGCGGATTTGCAGGCGGCGGGGCTGTGGAACGAGGGCGTTAAAAACAACATCGTGGCCAACAAGGGCAGCGTGCAGCACATCGGCGGCCTGAGCGATCACTTGAAGCGCAAGTACTGCACGGTGTGGGAGATCCCGATGAAGCACGTGATTGACATGGCGGCGGACCGGGGTGCGTTCATTTGCCAGAGCCAGAGCATGAACCTGTGGATGGAGGACCCGAACTACGCCGCGCTGACGTCCATGCACTTTTACGCGTGGTCCAAGGGGCTCAAAACGGGCATGTATTACCTGCGGCGCAAAGCGAGGCACCAGCCACAGCAGTTCACCATTGAGCCCGAGTCCAAAAAGGGGGAAAAGGGAGAAAAGGGAGAAAAGGAAGACAATGAACAAATAGACGAGGGATGCACCATGTGCTCCGCTTAGATCCGCTCCGCTTAGATCCGCTCCGCTTAGATCCGCTCCGCTTAGATCCGCTTATAATTAAATGATCAAATGATCAAATGATCACCATTTCAATGCATGATGATCATTTTCATTCCTCCCACACGATCGGGTCAAACGTGTTCATGTCAAAATGCCGACCGCAAAAATCAAAATCATCATACCCGCTCCGTTGCATTATGTAGATTGCTGCGGCATCTATCAGTTCCGGATGTTCTCTGCAAATGAATGATTCGTATTTGCGCTTGATTCGTTTTAAATTGTGTAAATGCTCCACAACGGCGTGATCTATTCTCTCGTAGTTTTCATCAGAATCATCCAAATCGTGCAAGTAATCGTCTGCCAATGCGAGGTTGTACCTGTCTTGGTCAAACGAGCGAGGAAATACGAATACCTGCGTGCTAATGAATTCAAGAAACAACATGTAAAACTCATTTTCATCTCTTAATGCATAATAATTGTTCCATAACCCGGATAACCATTCTTCGTGTTTTTGTATGACCCTATTTGCATCCCGCAATGTGTTCATGCAGGTTATGTAATCTTGATTGCTTAACTGTTCGGAAAGGTTATCCAGTATGTTTAAAATGAAACCCAGATTAATCGGCATCGGCACACCCACACATGCATCATTGTAGATTGTTCGCTTTATTTTGTAATTCTAATACATGCATAACGCATAACATGGTGTGTTATTGATGTTGTTGTTGTTGTTTCGTTGAAAAATAAAAAAATAAATATAAACGTGGTTCACATTTATATTTGTATATTTGTGCATTTGTGCATTTGTGCATTTGTATATTTGTGCATTTGGATTTGGACAATGGATGAACCATTAGTTCAATCAATTCAGTTAAATCAAATGAACAACCAAATGAACCACCAAATGAACCAGCTTCCGCCCGAGTTCCTGATGCCGGTGCCGTTTTGCGAATTTGTGTGCGATCAATTATGTTGGGCTTTTTGCGAGTGCGGTTTATGCTTGTGCTGCATTATTTAAGTTATCATTGTCTTTGTTTTTATTCATTGGTGGGTTTGGGCGGTGACGGCATTTCCTCCAGGTCGCCGAATTCGCCAAGGTCGTCACGGTCGCACTCAATGGTGCAGTGATTGCGGAACAGTGCGCGGAATTCGCGGCTGCTGCGGCACAAATCCTCGTTATGCACCAGCCAGTGGTAGCACCGCAGCGTCACGATGACGTCAATTTTGGAGTTGTGCGTGTTTTTCGGGGCGCGATGGAACAGGTGCTCGTGCAGCTCCAGCAGTTTGGGCCACTTGTAGCCTCCGCCGGTGAACGTGGGGTGCTTCAGTTTGCACAAATCGGTGCCGATCCGCATGGTGCAGAAGGGGCTTGGGAAATACAGCGACATGTTATGGCGTTGGGCTTCAATCTGCAGCATGCTGCTGTCAAATTCGTAGTTGTGGGCGACGCATTTGCCGCACTGCTGCAGTTCCATCTTGAAATCCAAGAGCGCGACGCGGATGTCTATGCCTTTGGATAAAGACAGTTCGCGAGTGATGCCGTGAATGGCCACGCTTTCATCGGGCAGCGGGATGTGCGTGCCGAGGCTGATAATCACGTCCTTGAAACTCTGTATTTTGTCGGCGGCGGTGTCGTACACCAAATAACTGAGCTGCACAATGTGCGGCCATTGCGAGGGGTCCATGCACTGGCGATTCTTGGGAGGCAGTCCGGTGGTTTCGGTGTCAAATATCATGATCTTCATTTTTGCAATTGGATTGTTGTTGCGGTTGCGTTGCTGCTGTTTGTTGCTGTTGGTTGCTGTCATTATTGGTTGGCGAAATCAATTTTTTAGGAAAATTCAAACAATGGCAATACATGGTTCATGGTTCATGGTTCATGGTTCATGGTTCATGGTTCTTCAAACTAATTTAGAATGGTAACGAGCGAGGGCCCATCCAATGCAGGCATAAAATTGGTCACCCAAACTGTTCAATAAGGAATCTGCTGACGATTTGCCCCCAGGCCACAAACTTGATCAACCGAATGACCTGCATGCCAGTCGGCGTATTTTCAACCAGCTCAAATGCGGCATGCAGGATGAACCATGCCATGTTCCAGTACTGCGCCTGCCAAATGCAATAATGAAAAATTATCGGTAAAATAAACCCCCATGTTAAATTTAAATCCGAAACCCGAACAATTATATATAATTTATATACACATAATATAAATCATATAATATAATATACTTTTATAGTAGTACAAATAATAATCACAAGGATTTCTCTCGGAATGAATCTCACCAAAGTGCATCTGTTTGTTGTGCTGCTTTTAGCGCTGGTCCTTTGTTCCTTTTTTGGGGGGGATTGTGGCGGCAATGGTTTAGAAGGCTTTATGGATAGTCCATACCATGGAAACGGTCAATATTCGGATCAACATGCAAGCTACTCTGCCATGTATTCCGACGCCAAGAAAAATGCCAAGAAGCTGGACGTTTTTAATGACAGGAAGAACAAACCGCTACCCCCCAGCAATAGCAATTATGATGATGACAATACAAGCAAATTTGCGCCGTACAAAAGACACAATTATGGCATTCCAGCCAGACAAATTGTGCCTGGCAAGGAGCATCTGTATGTTTTAAAATCCGAAATTGTTCCACCCGTTTGTCCGGCGTGTCCGGCATCCAAATGCAACAAAGATTTTGACAAAAGCAAATGTCCACCATGCCCGCCGTGCGCGCGCTGTCCCGAACCTGCATTTGAATGCAAGAAGGTTCCGAATTACGACAGGGTCAATGACGACTCTATGCCGCATCCGGTGCTGAACAGTTTTAGTCAGTTTGGTGCATAAGTCGGTGCAAGCAATCATTCTCTTCGTTTGAAACACTGTCGGTCAATGGACAGCGTTTCAGTTGGCGCATCTTGCGGCACTATTTTCATGACGCATTTGGAATACTGTCCGTAAAGCGGTTCCGTGCAACCGCGTTTGTGGGTTTTGTTTTTGTTTTGCAGTTTTATCATGCGGGGTTTAGGGTCATCGGTGCACCGTGCCCGAAAGTGTTCGTACCGTTCGCGCACGTCACAATACGATAGTCCCGAATTTTTGCCGAGCAGCTTGTTCACGATTTCGTGCAGGTCATACACATATTTGGAAAATGCTTCCCGGCTGGACAGATGGCACGCTCGCAACGGGTGGTTTTTCAAATTCGTTTTCAGGTTGACGCGGCAGTATTTGCAAGGCAGCACGTGCTGCAGTCCGGTTATGAATGTCCCATAGTTGCGTTTATCCGCGGCGCTGGGATGCACGGGATAATTGAAACTCATGGTGTGCAAAAAGTGCCACATGGGGGGACCCCACACGGTGGTTAAGAACCCGTCGTTTGACACAAAATCTTTGTCGGAAAACACGGGATTGTTTTTACGTTTTTGCGTTTTTTTCATTGTGATTTCATTATATTTGAAATATAATAAAATAAAAACAACCAAATCAATTGTAACACACCAAAAATGAACAGCTACGGATCAATGAGCCGGGTTAGTGAATCCATATACAAAATGTTGCGCTACATGAACTGGGTACCCGTTGCTGAAAGTGACGACACGAATGAACTGAATCATCCGGACATCATTCCATCGGGGTCCTAAACCATGGTGTTGATGAATTTTTGCAGGGTGGGCTCATCCACCTTGGCATCGTATTCAATGTTTTTGCCGTCCTTTGTGAGGACAACTGTGGGATAGCCCTGAATCTTGTACTCATTGACCAGCGATTCATTGGCGGGATCCTCGCCATCCACCACCACAAATTTCAGTTTGTGCCCATTCACAACCTTTCCTTCGTATTGATTCTGAACGGATTGAAAGTCGGGCAGAGCCTTTTTGCAGTGCGGACACCAATCCACCTTGAACATGCGAATGACTGCAACCGGCGGTTCCGCAACACCCGAATTGGGCGCATTTGAATAACCTTCATAATAGGAGTAGTTGTTGTTGGATTTAACGTAGCGATTGTATATTTGTTGTGCAAGAACTGCAAAAAACACTGCAATGAAAAGGTATCCGATGACCTTTTTGTTGTTCATCAACCATTCCGCCGATTTTTTGAAGTTGTCCATGGTTGCGGTTGTTTGTATTGGTGTGGTTGTTGTTTATAATAAAATAGAGAGAAATTATTCATCATTGCAAAACGAATTTATTTAATTGAATTGCATCCTTTGGTTCGGCGGTTGCATTTGTGGTTGCATCCTTCATTTTACTTATTTTCATTTTGCTAAGAAACTCCTTTCCGAAGGTGATGCCGTCTTCAATCCACGCTAAACGCTGGCCCGCGTCCGACATGATTGAAAACCACTCCGCTGGAGTTGCTCCCGGTTTAACGTGACACACAACTTCATTTGGAATTGGAATGCATTCATTCATGGTGGAGCGATTCACCATGCGCACGAGCTGCAAATTTATGAGGCGCATGTAATCCATCAACGACGACTGCTCGCCAATGCTTTCATTCGGGTTGTTCCATTGATTTCGCAGTCCAAGCACTTCGTCGTCACGGCACTGCGTGTCTTGCATGCACTCTTGAAGAGGATAATTGGTGATGATGCCGCCGTCAATGTAGCAGCACTTGTCGCGAATGATGGGTTGAAACAGCATGGGCATGCACGCGCTCATTTTGATGGCATCCATTAGAGGCAGGTCAGGGTGCGTGGCATGCGACAGTTGCACTTTCTGGAACGTGTTCAATTCAACGGTGAACATGTTGAGAGAAATGCCGGAATATGCGTGAAATTCGGCGAGCGTGGTTGCCAGCGACAGGTCTTTGGATTCCAGCAAGGGCTGCATAATGTCATCAAGCAGCTTGAGTTTTGCCATCCCTTTGCACGAAAACAGCTCAAACATTTCAAGCGATTCCACGACCACCTTTTCCCAAGGGCGCTTAATGATGTAGTCGTCCAGCGTGGTCCATTCGTGGTTCAAGCACAGCATGGCGCCGATGAGTGCGCCGATGGACGTGCCGTAGATGGTTTCAATGTTGTCGTGCGTCCAGAAGCCTTGTTGTGCTAAATGCTTGGCTGCGCCGTATGAAAGCAGCCCGGTGGGACCACCCCCGCAAATGACAATGTGTTTGATGACCATTCCCAATTATTGCAACGTTGCACTTCTATAATAAATCATTTAGAGCCATGTTTTTAATTTGATTCATTTGTTTTGTTTTGGAATGATTCAAATTCAAATTGTTCAAAATATTTAGAATGTTTTGGTATATCAAGGCTGCCGCCACCGGCACCAGCACCAGGCGGAGGAAAACGAACAAAAAAAAAAGGCAAGAAACAAACGCATAAAAAACACACTCGTCGTCATTGCCGTCGTGCCGCTAATTAAAAATGTGTATGTCCTAATGTAACCTACAATGTGAGTTGAATTGGTTCGTTTCAATGATTTATTAAAAAATCTAAACGTGTGTTAAGATTGAATAAGATTGGAGTGACAAGCGACAAGCGAAGCAAATCAAATCACATGGACAACATTTTTTCAAATCGCAACGAAGAGAACCGAGAGAGTGTTGAAAAATTGAATTTGGATGAATTGTATGAACAGAAAAAACAAGAGGATTTAGCGAAACTTTACACGTTCAACCGTATTCTAACAAGGGTGCATGACAAAATCAAAGTGGCGTCTCGTCAAAAAAACAGCCAGCAGTTTTGCTGGTTTTTGGTGCCCGAAATGTTGGTCGGAGTGCCGAACTACGACAAAAATGCGTGCATAACTTACATCATCAGCAAGCTGGAAGAAAATGATTTCATAGTGCGATACACGCATCCAAATTTGTTGTTCATTTCATGGAAGCACTACGTGCCCAATTACGTGCGCACGGAAATCAAGAAGAAGACGGGAACCGTGATAGACAAGTTTGGAAATTATGTGTCAGAAGCGGACGCAGAATCATCCATCGTGGCCGACGGAAGTCCAGGAGCAGACATGAACATGATGATGTATAATAAGAAAGGCGCCATAACAGCGACAGCAGCAGCAGCCAAAAAACCGGCGGGAGATTTCAAACCGATTGCATCATACAAACCAACTGGAAACTTGATTTACAATCAGGAATTGTTCAAAAAAATAGAAGATCGCATGTAGGGCGGCCGAATAAACAATTCAAAATGAACTTAAAGCATTTGTGTCATGATAAATCATACTGTTATCATGGCATCTCCCTCATCTTCTTCGTTTTATCCCGTTTCCCTGGCGGATTTGCGCCTTTCAGATTTGGACTCCAATGTGCGCGACGGCATTGAAGCGGTCATCAAAACCACAAATAAACACGAGTCGTGTACATGGACATATTTGCGCGACAATCCACCATCCGAATCAACGGGATACATGTTCTCCGGCAATCCCATTTTCACCGGCATAAATGGAAATATGCAGGTGGGGCATTCTGGGTCATCTTATGCATGGACCATGCGCAACCTGCAGCACATTGCAATTCACGGCATAGATGCATACATTGCCTCATGCAAATCGCGCAACTAAATTTATTGTGCTACCAAATTTATTGTGCAACTAAATTTATTGCCGCCGCCATCCCAGGAGTCATCGATATCGTCGTTATAGGAGGAGTTATAGAAACTAATTACTTACTTAATTTCCGAACATTAATCCTGTTAACAAAAACATTCCTAAAATTTGAAAAACGCTGGTTGCTGGTTTAATAGCAGGTATTAAAACTACAAGAACGCTATTCCATAAATATTTACCAAATAGGCATAATAATAACATTATTATTATAAACGATCCAATTGCCACGATGAACGCTTTATAATCATCTTTATGATCATTATTATGGCGATCCGTACATCCCACCCCAAATTCAAGACAAGAATCGATAATGTGTTTCATGATTATATTATATTATAATAAAATAAAAAAAAATGATTATACCAAATATAAAAAAAATATAATAATTATAATTGTCCCGACATTTCATCAAGCGCATTCAGCTCGGCAATCAGTGCGTCATATTTTTGCTGTTCTATTGCTGCTTCCATGATTTTGATGCAGCGCAGCTCATTGGCGGCGCATCCTCTTTCTACGAGGTCTTGCACCTGCAGTTCCAATGCATCAAGGTCTTCTTCTTTTATTTCAGGATTAATGCAGCGATTTTCAGAATCGGGGTCTAAGATGATGGTCCGCATAATTCGTGAAAAATGTTCTTGATTTTCTCTCTGTTTGTTGCGCATGTTTTCCTTTTGCAATGCGTATGAATGTTGTAACTTGCTCCCCATCATAACGGCTTCATGAGGTTGTGGCTGTTGTTGCGGTTGTTGATGTCGTTGTTCTTCCATTATGCGTGCCCGAACATTTGCAATGCGCACATAAAAATTTGCCAATTCGCGAGCCTTTGTTTTGCAATGGGCCTTGTGGTTGTGTTTATCGCGATGATTTTCATTGTGAGAAAAAAACAACGATGACAGTTTGTGCAGTTCGCTTCGGTTCAATGTCGCATCTGGATTGAAGCCTTGCTTGAGACGCAAATGAATCTGGATCGGATTGCAGCTGCGACGCATTATTGCGTCCACAATGATGTCCTGAATGTCGATTTGTGATTGTTTGTCCATGGGGGAATGTATGAGCAAGAGCGGCCGGCTGATTTCATTTTCAAATTCTTGCAATTCAACCGGTCGTCCTTGCAACACATAAGAAAATGCAGGAATCATTTGATGCATGGTTTATTTGTTTTATTATTATTGCTATTATTTATTTATGTTTATGCATATTTAAATCACATATTGTTAAAAATTGAATTTAAACACATTGCAATGCATAATGGTTAGACATCATCATCATCACGCGTCGTGCATTTATTTCATGTCGCTTGGCAAGACACACAAAAACAAACATGCGAATGTGAATAAGAATGAATTGTGGAAGAAGTTGGAGTCATTTATTTCTGAAGACGAGTCGTTGTCGGGAGTGAGATCGGCATCGGGAGTGAGATCGGCATCGGGAGTGAGATCGGCATCGGCATCATCAGAAACTTCTGGCGCATGTTCTGAGGGCGGTGCTAGAACTGGTTCTGGATGTGGCAGTGTGGAGTGTGTATACAATCCGTCAGGCAATCGCGAAGTGTGCGATGCGTGTCAATCCAGCTTGGTTATTACGGATGATGGATTTGCAACATGCACGAATCCCAAATGCAGCATCATTTACAAGGACATGTTGGATTACTCGGCCGAGTGGCGGTTTTACGGCGCGGATGACAATCAAATGACGGATCCCACCCGTTGCGGCATGCCGGTGAATCCGTTGTTGATTGAATCATCGTATGGGTGCAAGGTGATGTGCGAGGGGGCATCCAGTTATGAAATGCGAAAAATACGACGATACACGGAGTGGCAATCCATGCCCTATGCCGAAAAAGCATTGTATGACGAATTTGAGCGCATTAAAAACACGGCATCCAATGCAGGCATTCCGAAAATGATCATTGATTGCGCGCTTCGCTATCACAAGAAAATTTCGGAGCACAAGACGTTTCGTGGTCAGAACCGAGACGGCATCATTTCGGCATCCATTTACATTTCATGTCGCATGAACGATTGTCCGCGCACTCCCAAAGAAATTGCCACCATTTTCCACCTGAACAACAAGAGCGCAACAAAAGGGTGCAAGCACGCGCTGGCCATCATTAACGAATTGGAGTGCAATTTGGAGAATTCGGAGAAAACGAACTTTGAAAAGACGAAACCGAATGCATTCATTGAGAGATACTGCAGTCCGCTCAACATGAACTTGGAACTCACCAAGCTTTGCATATTTGTGGCCATGAGCATTGAGAACAACAGTTTGATTCCTGAAAACACACCGCATGCCATTGCCGCGGGCATCATTTACTTCGTGTCCCAAGTGTGTAATTTGAACATTAGTAAAAAAGACGTGAACCGGATCAGCCAAATCAGCGAAGTCACCATCAACAAGTGCTTTAAGAAGCTGGAGTCCATCAAGGCGCAGTTGATTCCGCCCTCCATTGTTCAAAAATATTCGGTTGTATCGTGAAAATAATATGAGTGCCTCAATTATACGATTTTATACGATTAAATTAAAATTAACATTCTGGAATGTCGTCTTCATCTCCGTCAGTTCCCGAAATAATATTCATTGTTCCATACCGCAATCGCGAGGAGCACAAAATGTTTTTCACGGTGTACATGAAGTTTTTGCTGGAAGACATGCCGCCCGAAAAATACCGCATTTATTTTGTGCACCAGTGCGACAACCGTCCCTTCAATCGGGGCGCCATGAAAAACATCGGGTTCCTGGCCGTTCGCACCTTGTATCCCAATGAATACCGTGACATCACGCTGGTGTTTCACGATGTGGACAATCTGCCTTACAAGAAAGGGCTGCTCAATTATGACACGCGTCCGGGCGTAGTGAAGCATTTTTTCGGATACACGTTCTCACTTGGCGGTATGGTTTCCATTAAGGCTGGGGATTTTGAACGCACGGGCGGGTATCCGAATTTTTGGGCGTGGGGCAGCGAAGATAACTGTTTCAACCAGCGCGTCATTGATTCGCGGCTCTACATTGACCGCAGCAATTTTTTCCCGAGCGGGAATCGCGCCATCTTGCAGTTTGTGGACGGACTCATTAAGATGATTAGTAAGAAGGAGACGTCGGCGGCCATGCATCGCACGTGCACCGACTCTTATGCTAGCATCCGAAATCTGAATTACCATTTTAAGGATGAATACATCAATGTGACGTCATTTGACACGCCGCAGAACCCGAATGACCTCCGGTTTGAGGAGTACGACATCGTCAAAAACAACGGAATAAATCGCATTTCTCTCGGTCCGCAAATGGGGAACATGTCGGTGAATATGCAAAAATATGGCGCGCAAAGGCCGCGTTAGTGCGTGCCCGTCATTACACCACAAGCAATTTAGCACAAGCAATCAATGCATGAAACACAAATTAAATATTTTCATACATTATACCAACATTTATACCAACATTTATACCAACATTTAATCATTCAATCATGTCGCTGATTGGTCGTATTTCGGGCGATTTTCGCCATTTGTGCAAACCCGCCATGGTATATTTAGCCATATCGGTCGTTGCGCTCGTTGCCATCGCGTATCAAAACATGGGCTTGAACAACATGTACTGCATGGGATCATATTCGTGCTACGTGCCCAGCACTGCTGTGGTTATCTTTAGCGAGGCGGTATACATTCTGTTCTGGACCTGGATTCTGCATCTGATGTGTCGCACGGGATACGCCTCCATTTCTTGGTTCCTGGTGGTGTTCCCGCTCTTGCTGTTTTTTGTGCTGATTGGGCTCATGATGCTTGTGTCGTTGAATTACACACGGTCTGGACGGGTTCAAAAAATGTTGCCAATTGAGCACCCGGTGCTGGTGCATACAGATAATTTTGATAGCTTTGGCCCTATGTTTCCACCTGGACCGCCCATGCATTCTTCATAATATGATGAATAAGTCCATGGGCGTGAATTTGTGTTTATTCATGTAACAAATAATAAACACAAATATTAGATAAACGATACAACCTAAAACACATTATTCAATTAAAATAAGGGAATGGCACATGCAAATGCACACACTGCGGATGAAAACGCATTGATTGCAGAGGCGCTCAAGTCGGCCGAAGAGACGCTGTCTTGGAGCATCATTGACCATTATTTTAAGGACAATCCCAACGTGCTGGTGCGGCATCATCTGGAATCATACAACGATTTTCTCAGCAACGGCATTTCGCGCATAATGAAGGATCGGAACCCCATCATTTTGGAGAAGGATGATAACAAAGAAACCGGCAAATACAATTCCGTGATTGAAATTTATCTGGGCGGTGTGCAGGGGGACCGCATTTCATTTAGCAAGCCCATTATTTACGACGACGTTGCGACAACTGGATCGGGATCCAATGACGACAAGGACCGTCCGAAAGGCTCGGACTTGGAGCCCAGAGCCCACTTCATGTATCCGAACGAGGCGCGCTTGCGCAACATGACCTACGGCATGACCATCCATTGCGATGTGGACGTGGTGTATCGCGTGTATGACCCCGTGCAGAAGACGATGTTGAATGAGCGGCTGGAGCTGAAGCAGCTCAGCCTGGGCCGCTTCCCCATCATGTTGCAGTCCAACGCCTGCATTTTGCACGGCCTCACACCGGAAGCGCGGTTTTATGCCGGCGAGTGCCGCAACGACTACGGCGGTTACTTCATCGTGGATGGCAAGGAGAAGTGCATCGTGTCCCAAGAGAAGTTTGCGGACAACATGATATACATTCGCTCCAATGCGGACGATCCCGACGCGGTGTACAGTTACAGCGCCGAAGTGCGCACCGTGTCAGAGGATCCTTCCAAGCCCGAGCGCAAAATGGCGGTCAAGATGGTGGCACCCGATGCCCAATACGCCAACTGTCAAATTGTCGTGGATATTCCGAACGTTAAGAAACCGATGCCGTTGTTCATTGTTATGCGCGCGCTGGGCATCATAAGCGACCGCGACATCGTGGAGCGGTGCGTGTTAAATTTGGACGCGAATGCATCACTGGTTGACGCGTTCATTCCGTGCGTGCACGATGCGTGCGAGATATTCACGCAGGCCGCCGCTCTCAAATTCATCGCCACCTTCACCAAGGAAAAAACGGTGGCGCAGGTGCAGAACATTCTCATGAACTACTTCCTGCCGCAAATCGGCGAACTGAATTTCGGTGCCAAATCGTATTTCCTGGGATACATGGTCCACAAGCTGCTGTTGGTGGCAACAAACGTGGAGCGTCCCACGGATCGCGACAGTTTCAAATACAAGCGAGTGGAAGTGTCGGGCTCGCTCATGTTCAACCTGTTTCGTACGTATTACAACGCGCACGTGGACAACGTGCGACTGAAGCTGGATAAAAAGATCAAATACGGGCGCGATCGCAACGAATTTGTCGGCACGCAGATCATGCAGGTCATTACTGCAGATAATTACAACGAAATTTTCGGCGAACGATTGATTGAGGCGGGGTTTAAAAAGTCATTTAAGGGCAAATGGGGGGCCACCGTGCAGACGGACGACAAGTCCAAACTGCACAAAGGCACCATTGGCGCGACGGAGGGAACGGAGGTGGAGGGAATCGTGCAAGACCTGAACCGCCTGTCTTACAACTCGTTCATATCGCACTTGCGCAAAATGAATCTGCCCATGGATGCCAGCGCCAAGGTGGCTGCCCCGCGCCAGCTGCACGGGTCGCAGTGGGGCATAATTGATCCGGCTGACAGTCCGGACGGCGGCAACATCGGCCTGCAAAAGCACCTGGCAATTTCGGCGTACATCACGAAACCGTGCTCCGCGCTGCCCATCATTCGGTGGCTGCGCGAGATTGTCCACATGGAACTCCTGGAAGAGTGCAGTCCGAAGTACTTGCACCAGCTGACCAAGGTGTTTGTGAATGGGGCATGGGTGGGCGCGCTCAATAATCCGCGCGAAGTCACACGGATCTTCCTTTTGCATCGTCGCATTGCACTCATTCCGATGCATACGAGCGGGCGCTGGGACATTGCGCACAACGAACTGCACATCTTTACGGATGGCGGGCGCTTGTGTCGTCCCGTGTTCTACTATGACGAGGACAAGCGCCGACCCAGCTACGCCCGACGCGAGGTGCTTGAAACCATCAAGGGTGGAAACTACACATGGTCTCAGTTGGTGAGCGGGTTTGCGGCGAAAAGTGTGGCCGCACTGGACCCCTGTCGCATCTACAGCCTGGGCGAATTGTACAAGGGTGCGACCGATTTTTCTGCACTGGCTGGCAGTCAGGCCATAATTGAGTATGTGGACACGAACGAGACGGAGAGCGCATTGATTGCCATGTTTCCGCGCAATGTTGTGCCGGGGAAAACCACGCACGTGGAAATTCACCCGTCGCTCATTTTTGGCGTCATGGGCAACCAGATTGTGTTTCCGGAAAATAACCCGTCATCGCGAAACAACTTTTCGTGCGGCCAAGGCAAGCAGGCGGTGTCGCTGTACTCCTCCAATTTTGCGTCGCGAATTGATAAGATGGGAGTGGTGCTCAATTACGGGCAAATTCCGCTGGTGAAGAGCCGATACATGAAGTACATCAACAATGAGCAGCATCCCTACGGCGAAAACGCCATCGTGGCCATCATGTGTTACAACGGATACAATGTGGAGGACTCCATCCTGTTCAACGAGGGGTCGCTCAAGCGCGGCCTGTTTCGCACCACGTACTACAACATGTACGAGACGCGCGAAGAGGAGGAGCGCACCTACGACAAGCGCATTTGCAACGTGCACGCGCAGCCCACCGTGCGCGGCCTGAAACCCGGTGGCGACTACAGCGCCCTGGACCGCTTCGGAATGATCAAAGAAAATGTGGAAATGGACGACAAGAAGGCGGTGATTGGTCGCGTGACGGAACAATGGAATACAAGCGGGAGCGCGGATGAACCGCAACTAGAGGACGACAGCGTCTTTCCGAAGAAGGGCCAACTGGGTGTGGTGGATCGCACGTTCATAACGGACGAGGCGTCGGGCAAGCGGCTGGCCAAGGTGCGCATTCGCGAGGAGCGCATGCCGGGCATTGGCGACAAGTTCTGCTCGCGCGCCGGGCAGAAGGGGACGGTGGGGCTCATTATCCCAGAGGCCGACATGCCGTTTGCGGAGGACGGCACGCGCCCGGACCTCATCATTAACCCGCACGCGCTGCCCACGCGCATGACGATCGGCCAGCTGGTGGAGACGCTGATGGGCAAGGCGTGCGTGCTGCAGGGCGGGTTCGGCGACTGCACCGCATTCGTGAACAATGGGTCCAAGCACCAAGTGTTTGGCAACATACTGACGGATCTGGGCTACCACAACAGCGGGACGCAGCTGCTTTATAACGGCATGACGGGCGAGCGCATGGAGAGCCAAATTTTCATCGGGCCCACGTATTACATGCGACTCAAGCACATGGTGAAGGACAAGATCAATTACCGGACCCGCGGACCGCGCACAGTGCTAACGCGTCAGACGGTGCAGGGTCGTGCCAACGACGGCGGTTTGCGCATCGGCGAAATGGAGCGCGACGGCGTCATTGCGCACGGGGCGGCGTACTTCTTGCGGCAGTCCATGCTGGAGCGTGGAGATGAGTACCACATGGCGGTGTGCAACAAGTCGGGCATGATTGCCATTTACAACCCGGCGCAGAACCTGTTCATGAGTCCGATGGCGGATGGGCCCATCCATTTTGCAGACACGCTGAGTTCGGCGGACAATCAGGCGCTGAACATTGAGAACATGACGCGGTTCGGGCGAAGCTTCAGCGTGGTGCGCGTGCCGTACGCGTTCAAGCTGCTCATGCAGGAGCTGCAGACCATGAACGTGCAGATGCGCGTGCTGACGGAGGACAACATAGACCAAATTGCGTCCATGTCGTTTTCCACGATGACTCTGAACCTGGGAGGTGCGGCGAATGTGATACGGGACAACAAGGCGGCGCTGGGCATTGCTAAGATTCCCAATATTCCTGTGTCACCCAAAGCGGACAATCGCCCCGCACTGCGACCTGCCGCAGATGAAGAAGAAGAAGAAGATCCAAGCAAGCGCGCAGAGTCGCTGGGTTGGGAGTTTGTGAATTTTGAGGCCAATGGCGGCGAAATTTATCAGTCGTTGATTCGGGATGATCGGGGTGCGCCGACGCAGATGTGGTCGGTGCAGCAGCACGGGGGCAAGTATCCCACTGAGCATCCCGATGGCTGGAATGCGCAAATGCTGTATTACAACGACGGCGTGCCCATTAAGGCGGAGGCGGCAATTGACCTCCTGAAGCAGATGCCGTATGCGAACAATTTTGCGCTGGCGGTGCAACAAATTCGGGATGAACAGGCTTTAAGCGAAGCGAATCGCGGGGCCGACGACATCTATGTCTCTGCATTGGATAACATCAATTTGTCTCCCCAATATGAACCCATGCATTCCACACACCAAGAGCAACACCCAGAGCAAACCCAACAGCACCCCCAACAAATGCAACAAATGCAACAGCAACAACAACAACAAATGATGACACCACAAATGCCAATGTCAATGCAAATGCCAATGTCAATGCAAATGCCAATGCAACAAATGCCAATGCAACAAATGGCATATGCATACCCAATGATGCAACCAATGCCTATGCAACCAATGCCAATGATGCAACAAATGCCAATGATGCAACAAATGCCAATGATGCAACAAATGCCGATGCAGCCAATGGTCGTGTCATCAACTGGCGCCAATGCTGGACAATTAATTAAGGAACAATTGTCTGATCCCATTTCCACTTCCATGCTGGAAATTGAACCTGAAAAACCATCGGCATCTGAAACCACATCTGATTCCAAATCATCCGAATTAAACGGGGGAAACACTCGTGTTATAAAATTAGGATAAGCATTAGCATAATTCAAAAATTTTTTATTATGTTTCCAATACATATAACAACAATTCCTCTTTCATGTTGAACAAATATTTGGTTGAGTTTTTAGGAACTCTCTTTTTTGTTTACATCATTTTGGCAACGGGCAATGCCATCGCAATCGGTGCTGCAATGGCCATCATCGTGATGGTGGGTGGCAACATTTCAGGTGGTAACTTCAATCCTGCTGTGTCGGTTACCATGGTTGCCGCTGGTAAACTTTCGTCCAGCGAGTTACTGCCTTATATTTTGGCCCAAATTGGTGGAGGACTCGTTGCGCTTGAGCTATTTAAGCGCGTCAGATTGTAGATTGTAAAACATGTTGAATTAATTTATAAATTATATATTTTGCATAATATATATAATTGTAAACCAATGTCACGCCGCCGCATGAAATCCAAAAAAAATAAATCTAGATCATCTAGAGGTGGTGGTGGAAGTGGATTGGATTGGTTGAAAGGATTATTTGGATCAACCCCAAAAGAATCAACCCAAAAACCAAACCAAGCACCAAACCAAAAACCAAACCAAGCACCAAACCAAGCACCAAACCAAGCACCAAACCAAGCACCAAACCAAGCACCAAACCAAGCACCAAACCAAGCACCAAACCAAGCACCAAACCAAGCACCAAACCAAGAACTAAATCAAGAACCAAAAGATTCAACGAATAAATCAAAGAGTTCATTTTTTTCATGGTTGCCATCGTTTTCAAAAGCACCTGACGTGCCAGTTGGACAGCCGCTCGGAAGACCACCAGCACCAGCACAATCAGGATCAGGTGGTGGTCGCCGCCGTCGCACTTATAAAAACAAAAAACGCAAATGAATTGAAAATGTTTACTTGCTCATTCGTCTGGAAAGACCATACAAAATGACCAAACACAACAATCCGATTGTCATGTGATACAAACTGGACAACGTGCCATTCGGAATGCGTCCCATGCGTTTGGTGCATGGTTTACGATTGCTGTCACGTTGCCCAAAAGCTTCCCTTGAAGTTTGGCCAGTGACTGCATTTCGTTTATTTGGGAACCATGATCCCGGCATGTTTTTCAAGTCTATGGTGGCAACATAATTGGTTGCCGAAGACACGTTGTTGTCCGCATCAATCGTCTCCATGGTGACGCTTTGACAGTCTGGCGTGGATCCCATCTGAAATGCTTGAAATAGAGCAAACGGATTTATTTCGGCTGCACTTGAAATTGCTCCCGGAATCAATCCCCGAAATGCAGTGAATTCCACACCTCCTAATCCCGACGAAATGAAAGGAATGTTTCCATCCGGCACGTTGTTCACATAATTGTATCGGTCTACGACGCTGCCGTTCGTTGAATCATTGCTCACAACCTTGCATTTTGCGCCCGTTTTTAGAAAAAACTTGTTTCCAAGAGGCTGGCCAGTGGATGATGCGTCCCCGGTCCCTGCCACCAATAGTTCAACATAAGCAATTAGCGCACTCACGTCTTTGGACAAGTGGTTCAACCCACCCTCGCTAGACACTCCCAATTCGGTCGGAGTTTTAATTTGCTTGAAATATTTGTAATCAGGACCAAGCAGTTTCTGCTGCACATCGTCTAAATTACCCATCACATCTTGAAAAAATCCGGACATGGTAGGGTCTTTATTATGAATTATAAATTAATAATATGTAATCTATGTGATATATTATATTACATATACATTAAAAATGATTTCAAATTATGAAAAATACATCAGTTCATATCCACACATTATGTTCATTGCATTGATTGTTTTATGTCACATGAATCACATTTCATATGTGTATGTGATTGGGTACATTGTCAATATCATTGCAAATTATGGCCTGAAACTAGGGTTTCGCAGCATGATTGGAAGCGCCGGAAATCGGCCCATCCCTTACCATCCCGCACCTCCATTTGTTGTTGGCGGGATAATAACCTCATCGGTTAGCCGTGCGAATGCATACGGGTTTCCATCCGGTCATGCACAAACTGTTGGATATTTTTTGGCATTTTTGCATCAGTTTTTGCCGTGGAAAGTATGGCATCCGGTTTGGATTATTGCGGCATTGGCGGTTGCTGGCTGGTTAATGCACACGCGCATTGCATTCCAACGACACACTCCGGTCCAGGTGCTGTTCGGGTTTGCGTTCGGCATTGCAGTGTTCCGACTCATTCATTCATTCATTAATTGAGAATTGATAAGTGTGATTAATTGGCAGATGTGGGTTCATCACATGATCACCTTGGGAATTCTGGTCTTAGATGGATCATCCATGTTTACATTTGCGTGTGTCAAATCATTGGTTTTGTTGGGGGTATCACCCATAACCTTCAACAACATTTGAGCATTTGCATCTGTGCGATTTTTTTGATCATCTATCCCATTTTTCAATTGTGCATATGTGGTTTGCATGATGTCAAAATCTTTCTTAAGGTCTTCAAACATGGGATTGTTATTTGTCGTCATGCCTTCTAAGTTGCCTCCAGTCAGCGCAGACAGGGGCATGATCATGTTGCTAATCCTCCTCCCACTTTCATCTCTCCGTTGCAAATATTTGCGCACTTCGTCCCTGCGCTGCGGCCCGACTGAGATCAACACGATGAGAGAAAATGCTAGCAAAATACACACAGGCCAAAAAAACATCAACGAGCTTAAGGAAAATGATTTCATCATATCAATGCAAATATGTATATATGTGCATATATATTTATCAAAAATCCTGAACTACTGCGAACTCTTCATGTCCGCCAGCTTGTTGCGCATGTCGTCTTGGGATTTCACAACCTCTTGAATGTTCTTTTCGTTTTGTTGGACACCCGCTTCGGTTTGAATCATTTGTATTTTAAGCAGTTGAGCACTTTGCATGAGGGTCGCAATTTGCGCCTTCATGGTTGCAAATTCCGCAAGGCTTATGTCGGCTTGTGGACCGGGTGCCGGCGCTTGTGCCGCTGCCGCCGAAGGCGCAGTTTCTAAACCTTCTATCACCGTGGATGATTTAGAATGCATTCCAGCATGTATCAAAGGATGCATGAACGTGTGCAACAGCAGGAACCCGAAAAACATAATTAGAAACGAGCATATCGCTCTGTGAAACGACTTCAGCGACTGTGACGACTGTGACGACTGCATGAACTTGGCTTGATTGAATGATGAATTAAACCTGAACCTGCAATAATAATATATACAACTTAATATATATTGAATATTATTTATTATTTATTAATATTGCGTTATTGTATCATTGTATCATTGTATTATTGTATTATTGTATTATTGTATCATTGCATTATTGATTTATGACAACGAAGGCAACCATATCGGACGGCATCGGCTGGCGGCATTCCAACAGTTTGATCACCACCAAGGAGGTGCACTACCCCACCAAAACGGCGCTCACCACCACTAACCAGATGGTTCCCGGGTTTAGTCGGCCCAATCAAAACGGCGCGATATTGAACGTTCCAATTGGCACACAGAGAGATGCCGCCGCCAAGGAGTTCAACGGTCCCGCAAGAAAGGCCCGCCCCATGAAACACTGGCGCCGCAAGCTGCAACCCACCCCCAACAGCGGTCGCAGCGTGAATTCCGTGTCGCTGGTCATTGATACCCCGGGCGGCACTGCAAAGTCAGGCAACGGCATTTCGTGCAACTGCGCGGATTCAACCGCCAACTCATATGCTAAATTTGACGAGAAGTTGTTGAAAATCCCGTCGCAGAAGTGCTCGTCGTGCGAGCTTGTGCAAAACAAGGGCTACGTGCAGGTGGGAAACCCGTCGGATCCCAACAGCTACCAAATTCAGACCGGGCTTTACAATACGAAACGCATTGGCAACTGCCCAGAGAACAACGTCATTAAATCGGCGGTGACGCTGATGAGCAAGTCATATTACAGCGACACCCGGGCGTACCTGCAGTCGCGGTGCAAGCGCTACGAACAGAAGCTGTCCACCAATCCGGTGCCGGGCGTTCAATACATTGGGGCCAACCACATGCCGCTCTGGCCCAACAATGACTGCATTGGCCCGCAAACTCGGCTCACGGGCAGCTGTTTGTACCCTGCGTGCAGCCAAACCGATGCAGCGTTGCCAAACAAGTGCCAAGGCACCACCACGTACAAACCGAACAATGTGCCGTTTGCGAAACAGGGCGGCGTCAGCAGCAGCACGCGCACGTTGAGCCTGCGTGTGAACACCGTCAATCTGAACGGCAACTCGTTTTACAGCGCATTTGGCGCGCAAGGTGCAAATGCCGGCAAATACAGCACCGAATACAACCCGGGTTATTTTGTCAAAAACAACATTCAGCCCCATAATTGCAACCGTAAACGAGGCAATCACGCCGCATGCTTTTTCACGCGCACTGAGAACCGAAATGTGACTCCGGCATCTGCGGGATACAAATGAATTGGCTAGTTTATTGAGATGATTGCCTTATTTTATGCATTTTCTCTCAAATGTGAAATGAAGAAACCCCAAAAATGGTGCAGGAATGCATCCTCCTGCGAAAACAGATCAATAATGTTCAACAGTTTACCTTTCTATCATTCAGAATCCGAGAGAAATTTCACGAATAATTGATATATTAAAATAATTTCATCGGGCGGGCATTGGGGAAAATGAGCTTGTCAATGGTGGTGCGCACGCAAAACAGGCGGTGTAGTATAATGCCAAGCAGGAACAGTCCCGCAGCAGTCCATGCAAACGAGGTGCGCGCATAATAAGCGATGATGTAAGCACCAATGAGGGTGAACACGACATCCATGACAGCAACACCACCGAGGCGAATGGAATGCGCGCCCTTGCCTGGAACTCCGAGTGCATCACTGTATTTACACAAACCGGATTCGGAAGACATGTTCCTGTTGCTAAAATCAATTAATGTTATTTTGAATTATTTTGATAAAACGTTATACATGTTGTGTATAATATTTAATGGAATGTTTAATGTGATCAATGTGGTCAGATCATTGATCAGATCATTTGCATTTGGGGGTTAATGCCTTCGCCCTGACCTCTTGCGACGGTGTGAACGCACTTTTCGGCTTCTTCCACCCTTATGCACCTTCGTAACGCCATGGTGGTTAGTAGGTTTATGTATCAAATTAACATGAACACGACCGGTGTGCAATGATGACGGAAACGCCAACTCGGCGAGAGCACCTGACGCTCCTCGCACAACCCGTTCGGCTTGGACATCCGCATTGTGCGTATTCGTGTGTGGAATGGGATAGCGTTGGCCAGCAAGATCTGATAAACGTGACAAGTCAGGAAGCAATTGCCGTTGTATTGCGGCCATGCGTCTCTTATTTCCCTCATATTGTTCATTTAATTTTTTCATTTCTGCTTGCATTGATTTCATTGATTGATGTTTTGGCATTGTTGATATTGTTGTGCAATGTGTGTGTTATAAGTTATGCAAATATTAAATTTATTTTAAATAATATATTATTAAACATTGCACCGAATCAACATGTATGCGCATTGATTATAATATGGATCCAATTGAATCTGCGCAAGCATCAGTGTCTTCAGACAGAACCAAGGCGGAGCGGCAAGCGCAGGTGAAGCCCATCCTGGAAAAGTTAACTGAATTGAAGCTGCATGCGTCTAAATTCTCCGCAGTAAAGGCGCTCATGCTGCAAATACAGGACTACGTTGCAAACGGGGAGCCCCAAAAAGTGAACATCGTGTTCCCCGAATTTGACCGCCGCATCAAGGGCACGCTGGAGACCAACCGACACGTGGAATCCAGCATCAAACTGCAAGGGGGCGACTAGCGCCCCCCTTAAACCCCCTCGTGTGAGTTTTGGTTGCGATGCCAGGACGTGGCCTTGGAAACCGTAGTTTTCTGAAGGGAAATGTTCGGAAAACCGTAGGTTTTCTGATTAGGAGGGGTTCGGAAAACCGTAGGGTTTCTGAAGGGAAAGGTTCGGAAAACCGTAGGTTTTCTGATTAGGAGGGGTTCGGGGAACTACGTTCCCCGATTAGTACACGATGTGCTCGTCAATCCACTTTTTCAGCTGACTGTAGGTGGGCTCCAGCATTTTGTTCAGTCCGTCGGCATAGGCTTGGTAATTGGATTCATTGTCACGCATCAAAATCAGCGCGTTGTAGATGATGTTCAGCAGTTCCGGCGTGTAAATGTCCACGATGGTGATAAAGATGTCATCCACCGTGTTATTTGAGCTGGACATTTCTTTCCCACCCACCGAACTGCTGTCATCATCGTCGTTTGCGATGGGCTTCATTTTGTACGGTTTTGACGAGGATGTTGGGTTTGCGGCTGGGTGCGGCGGCAGCATGAGCTCGGGCGACAGCTGGTCGTCCAGTATGAACTTGTACATGGTCAGCGTTTGCAGAATGTGCGGCTTGTCGGTTTGCCCGTAGGTGCGGATCAGTTTGTTTATGCCCGTTTTGGACAAGTCAATCAGCAGCGCGTACAACCGGTGCAGCACCGATTCGGGGGCGTCTGCCTTGTAATGCGCGTAAAACTTTTTGAAGCGGTGAAACACGTTGAACAGAAAGTACAGGTCCTCCTTGGTGTCGTTGTTGTACCATCGCATCACGGACTGCGAATAAGCGGGGGGTTGCAGAATCAGTATGTTATTTTGAATTGTGATTTTGGTTCCCACGGGGTACAACGAGAGCAGCGCAATTTGGAGAATGGCCTGAAGCGGTTCCAAAATGGTTTCAAATCTCTCCTTTTTTCGGCGAGAATAGATGGTTTTGTATAATATTTGCAGGGTAGACTGCATCCTAATTTTCGTTTAATTGTTTACTAGGGATTGATATGATATAAACTGGAATGTTTATATTAGTATTTCACGCGAAATGTTATATTTGGGTTTGGTTTAACTAATTCGTCAAATTTTGTTATGCTCTTTTGCATGCCGGCAACCAAAATTGCTCTTTTTTCTCTATCTTCTGGGGACAGTGGTGGTTGTTGGACCGGTGGTGGTGGTTGTTGGACCGGTGGTGATGGTGGTACCGGGGTTTTTTGCATAAATTTGTTTCTTAATCTTCATGAATTTATCAATTAGTTGTGGTATACGTTATATACAATGTTATAATATTTAATTAATTCATTTCAAAAATATATTACTGTTTTGCATGATCCGGTTATAAGGAATGCAGTGTTTGTCGCACCAGCTGATGCATTTCATGATGTTTTGCCGTTTCATGGATTCCAGTTTGTCCGCGTGGCTTCTGTTTAGAATCAGGTTGATGGTGGCGTTAATGGTCTCCATCTGCTGCTGCCCAATGATGGCATTGCACTCTTCTATTTTATTCAAAAAGTGCGCATCATGCTCCATTGGCAGCAAGGACGTAATCGTGGCATTCGGTGGAATGTCCTCCAACTGCCGGAACATGGCGATCAACTGGGGCAACAACCCGTCCGTGGTCCGCGGTTTGAAATGCTTGCAGACAATGTATCGTTCCGAATTTGCGTAGCGGCTTGTGCACGGTTTTGATATGTAAACTTCTTGGTAAAAATTGCACAGAATGTAGATGACGTCAATGGTGGGCTTTGTGAACGTGTCGAACATTTTCAATATGAAATGCCCCCCCTGCTGCTGGAGCGCAAGCGCGAACCCCATTTCCGCAATGAGGAGCCGCAACACCATCGTTTCTTGGTTGTTGAAGTCGCATGAAAAATCAAACCCGCCGTCGGCAGTGATAAGATGGCATGCATTTTGATGCTTGGACACGCAGTGTTCAAAATTGGAAGAAGATATGATGTTTCCGGTTCCGTCTGCGCCGGTTTCAATGCACACGCGATTGCGATGCATTTCCAAAAATCCTTTGCTTTTTTTCCATCCAGGACACGATGCATCCACATTCAATAGGGTCATTCCATAGTGTACGTCGTTTTGACAATGAACCAGTGACGATGACAGTTTGGTCCGAATGTGAATTAGCGCCTCAATGAACCCTCCGGGACCTTCTGCCAAATGAAACGATTTAATGTTTTTGGGGTCGTGCAATTCATCGAAAAATGTGCAATACAATTCAATCATTTTGTAAAACGATCGCGACAATGGACGCAGTTTGCTGACGGTATAAAATTTAGAGTTGGGTATTGCAGTGTGAATGAATTCAAATGGATTTGTGTATTTTTTAATGGTATCCCATGCATCTTCGCCACACTCCTTAATTTGCTCTTTCATTTCACACAAGTGCATGTGCAGAGTGTGTGAAACGAGTCTTTCATGCAGAGCATCGCTGCAGCATGCGATTTCAAACATGGGATCTGAATTGGAGTCAAACTGACAAGCACTCAAGTTGTGCAGTTTTGGCAATTCCACATGATATGCCATTTTGGATTATAACACAGCATCGTTTTCAGTTTATATTGTTTTTTGTTTGTTATATCATGCTTCTCAATCATCAAAATAATCATATGCTTCTTCCACCAATTCAAAAGATGCACCCACAATTTCATCCTTTGGTGGTCTGGCATTGCGTTTTTTTGAGGTTGATTTTTTCGCAATGATGTTGTTCTTTGCATTGCCTTTTTTTTTCAGATCAGTTTCATCGTCATCATCGTCATCGTCATCGTCATCGTCATCGTAATTTTCATCATCCGTTTCTGTGGCAGTGTCATTTTCTTCCTCTTCTTCATAATCAGTGTCATCTTCATCCTCATCAGTGGTGGAATCGTCATCGTCATCGTCATCATTTTTGTCATTGTCCACCACGAATCCATCCTTTAAATACCCATCTTTTGTTTTCCGGTTTGCAGTAATGGAATCCAATTCATACTCTTCAAACTCATCATCTTCACATGTTGTCAGAGTATCAAACCCACCAAATAAAAAATTATACATTTTGTCCCATTTTTCAAGTGTGAGTGGAATGATGCACGTTGTCATGTCTTTTGCCACCAATGCACATGCACCAAAAAATAAAATGGTATCAACTGGTGGGGGGAATTCATATTTATTTTCTTGACCGGCATTTCCGTCTTCGCGTGCCCATAATTCCACAATGAATTTGTCATTATCTGGTCCAGAATAAGCCCATTCTGCGCGCATTTCAAACCCGGCGGGTGATTTGTACTTGCATTTTTTGCATAGTTCCAATTGGCTGCATTCCTTGATTTGAGAAATTCGCAAATCTCCATTGCGTTCCACGACGATGATAGACACCGGTGATGTGGTTGTGATTAACGCGGCTGTTGTGGCCATTGCGGCCTTGGTTTCGGAACTTCCTTGGGTTTCTTTAGAAGAAGGCATTGGTTTTGCGGGAATCGTGGTGGGATTGTGTTTATAGAAATCATAATGTTGGGTTTAAATCATTTATGCACATTTTTATTTGTTAGCAAACACGCTCATACGTTTCAAATCCACAAAAACTATGTCGGCATAGTGTAATTAATTGCATAATTGCATTGATGTTTTGGTTCATTCAGGTTTCAGTCGTGTCTCTCATAATTATTTTTGTGCTTCATAACCTGTATTCCTTTTTCAAAGAAACATTGACCGTGCCCAAGATCAAAGACATGGTGAAACGCCCTCAGCAGAAGTACGACATGTTGTTTAGGGAGTTGCGTAATCAAGTTGTTCCCGCCTCTTCCAGCAATGGTAATGGCAATGAAGACATGAAAAATGAACTAAAACGGTATTTAATGGATCTTAATTCGACGGCTCAACCGCAACCACAGTCACAACAGTACCCACAACCACAGTACCCACAACAACAGTACCCGCAACAACAGTACCCGCAACCACATCAACAATTCCCGCAACCACATCCACAGCCACAATCCGATTTTATTGAGCTCGGGTCAACCTATCAATAATAATCCGGGCCACAGGCTGAAGGCAGGAATACAATTAATAATTAATATTGTGATACATTATAACAATAATAACAACGAATGTCGCAACCACAGTCACAACAATGAACATGGAAATATGAATGTTGCAAACCATATTAAAGCGGTTGCAACAATGAGTTGTATCCCCATGCAAACCCAGATGCAATCACCACAGCCCCAACATTCCCAACATAAACATTCCCAACCAAATAGATTGAATTCATTCCAACAAATTGCGAAAGAACGATTGGAATATGCAGTTGAAATTTATTATGAAACCTCTGTTCATAAGAAATTTTTAGCCGATGTGTATGCGGTCATTCCCAAAGGGCGCAAATGCGTCATTTGGTTCACAAACAAACAGTGCTGGCTGTTCCAAATTGCAAAACGGCCGTACACCCCCGGTGCTCCCGGCACCCAACGTGATGCCGTGGTGTATGACGACGTGCGCATGATCCACATGCAGTTTACCAATGATGCGTGGTATGCGGGACAGGGCACAATCATTTATGGCACGTGCATTTCTGAAAAACGGAACGACGTGCAACGACGGTTCAGCGTGGAGAACGTGCATTGGTTGTGCGGAGAGAAACAACCGGACAGCGGCACCTTGGGCCGGTTCACGGCATTCTTTGATGCTTATTCTAAAGAGTCATCATCATCATGTGGGCACCAGTTCAAACTATGCATGCCCATCATGCACACAAAGTACGATGATGCGGTGCGCGACGCCATGAGCATTACGACCTATGACGTGTTTTGCATTCAGCACCGATTTTTGAACCGGGCATGCAGTGAATACAAAAATTTATTCATGAATTCGGTTAATTTGGTTGTTGAACCGCAAATGCAAATGCAAATGCAAACGCAACCGCAAACGCAACCGCAACCGCAAACACTATCATTTTTCCCCAAACAAGCAAATGCCACAAATGCAAATGCCACAAATGCAAATGCCACAAATGCAAATGCCACAAATGCAAATGCCACAAATGCAAATGCCACAAATGCAAATGTTGAACAACAACATGCACAAAAAACAATGCAAAGGCAAATCATTCGCACATTTGTCATTCGGCCGGATGCTCAAAACGACATTTATTATGTGTTGCACAGTCCGGATGAACCGATAACACCAACCACAATGATTGCACACATTCCGAATTACAAAACCAGCGTCATGATGAATTCGCTGTTTCGCAACATCAAAGAAAACCGAAATTTGGATGCGCTAGAAGAGAGCGATTCGGAAGACGAAACGAACATTCCACTGGTAGATTTGAACAAATGGGTGCGAATGTCGTGCACATTCAGCGGACGTTTCAAACGTTGGCAACCAATTTTGATGCACTCGCATTAAGTCCTAAGCGTTGGCAAGTTAAATGTCCTTGGAATAGGAGGGATGTTCATTTTTGTCAATTCCGGTTGATTCCAGCCCCATGGGGATGGCGACAATTTAAATCCATTGTATCCATTCCACATGTTTTTGACACCATTCATCGTGCTGTCAACCGCGGTTCCAATGAGCTGTGGGAATCCGCCCAAAAATCCACCTTTTTTGCCACGTTTGCTATTTCGCTTAAGGGTTTGTTTGCGTCGGTTTCCGCCCTTAGATCCCAATGCCCCCATGGGAAGGGGTGGCACACGCGCAATCATTTGGCCTGGGCCTGGGCCATAATTCCCTTGATTTGCGGGATCAATTCCTCCCACCATTCCTCCATGTCGGCTTAGACTGAAATGGTTGGACCTAGCACCGGATGAAGTCATTTGAGCATAAGTGTTGTTTGCGGGCGGGAGCCATGATCCCCCAACAAGGGTTTCACGTCCCCATCCACCGAAACCGCCCTTTTTGGATTTGGATTTGGAACGACGCTTCGTTTTCGTCATGATGATGCGTGATTGAGATAATTGTGTCTTGTATTCTATTTATATAAAAAAATAAATAAACGCATGCTTGTATGTAAATGCATCCTGCGCATTTAAATGTCTCTCCCTTACACCAATGAAGACCTGGTTCGGACCGAACGCATGATTTTGCGCATGCGCAATAACATTCGCAGTTATTTTCGCAACATGATTGATTCCGCAAAAAATGCTGCTAAATTGTTGGGTGCATCGGTTGCTTCTTGCATCCATGGCATTTGTCCAACAACCTTCAAATACACTGCATTGGCGGTGTGCTTGTCCATCGTGGAAAATGATTTGATGCATAATAAGATTCCGAACAACGACGGTTGTGCCAAAAAATATCACATGCATGACGTGTGATGTGCAAGTGCAAGTGTGCAAAGATTTATTCAATGTCAACGTGGGTTAGAAAGTGACGGCGGCAGCACATTTTTTTCAGCTTAAGTGCATCCATCACCTCTCCTTCAGGAGTTTTGTTTATGTATTCCTTGGTCAAATAAATGACCTTCTCGGTGTCCATGCCGCGAGCTATTTTCAGACGCCTCACTTCGGCGAGATAGTATTCGTATTTGTTGGCGATGACGTTGCCGCAGGTGAAGCACTTGACAGGGATGATCATTGGTTTGTTTAATGGATTGGATTGACTGGATTCTGAATTCTAATTATTGTATTATGCCGTTATTTTTAAATCAATTTTTAAAATAAAGGAAATTATGTGACTTATTCATTTTCGTTTCTTCATTGTTCGTTTCTTCATTGTTCGTTTCTTCATTGTTCGTTTCTTCATTGTTCGTTTCTTCATTGTTCGTTTCTTCATTGTTCGTTTCTTCATTGTTCGTTTCTTACCGCCAGCTTTGCTTTTGTTTGCGTCCATGTGTTCTTGAACGCTCTTTCGCATCACAGTTTTATCGGGTGGGTCTGGAATTGGCACTCCATGCTTGGTGGCATATGCAGTAAGCTCAACCGTGCCCATAATATAAGCATTTGTGGGAGCGGGAGCTGGAGGTGGATTCATTATTTGTTCATATTTTTCACGCATTTCTTCATAAGTCATGTCTTTTTTTTCCAAATTTTTATGACGGATGATCGAAATGCGCATGTCCCTGCATTGTTCTCGTGTCCCAAATGGAAATACTGGAATTCCCTTTGATTCCAACAGTGTTCTTTGGACATGAGTGATTGGCATGAGCTCTGGCAATATGAATGGTTTAAAATCAAACCTTATGTTGTAAGACGGGTCAATTGCGTGCATTAAACGAGTCATGAGCCCCATTTCATATTTTGCACGCCTTTTGGGTATTTTGCGTTTCATTTTGTATGTTCCAGAAAAAAAATTAAACTCCAGAGTGGTGTCATTGATGCAGCGTATTTCTCCCGATGCGTGCAATCCGTATTGCAGCGCGTTCTTTGCGGCAATTGCGATGCGATCCAACTCGTCTGTTTGGGCCATGCGATAAAAAATTTGGTGATGCTTTGTTCCAAATTCGAACATGTTTAGCGCTTTGGATGCATACAACTTCATTGGTTCCAATTGGATGTCCATGCCGGTGCTAGGATCCTTTGCAATGATGGATGCAATGATGTATGTGTACATTGCGCCCGGTTCAAATTGGGTTGGTGTCGGATTTACAAGCAATGGGCTCATCTCGTGTATTATCTCTAAATGTGATGGATCATAGGAGTCCAACGGAATGTAATAATATTTGCCATCTTCACCTTGCATGCATTGCATGCTAACCCGTGTGGTTGGATTTTGAATTGCTTTTCGGGTCATGCTTCTTTTTACAAAGTACATTCCTTCAATTGGTGGTTTATTGCTTCGTGTCTTTGAAGGCCGGAGCCAGCTTTCATGCACAGACGAAAAATCCGCAGCTGAAGCCATTTTCCAACATATATATACAGTTTAATTTTTTATGTAATTTTATTTTTTTTGTCTGAACAAGAGGATGAAATCATCATTCTGATTGCGTTTCAGCGTTTCAGTGCGTTCCTTGTTCCAGGGGTGCATTTGGTGTCGTCCCGACATTGATGTATGTTAGCGGCATTGTATAATAAAATGTATTATAATACAATGCACATGTTTCATTTTAGTGCCTCCTAGACTTCGTCTTCCGGGACTTATTGGACAAAATTGTTCATTTGTTTTTGTCGGGCCTTGTCCTATAATTACCCTTATTGGCCTTATTTATCCTTATCGGTGACTATCAATTGAATTTTGGGTTTTCTTCCTGATTTTTTTTTCTCAGGTGTTGTGGTTCCAACCACAGCAAATTCAACGGGCTTGGCTGCAGCTGCAGCAGCAGCCTTGGCCTTAGCTTTTGGTTTGGTTGCAGCAACTGCAGGGGGCGCAGCCGCAGGGATAGTCGTGGCTTGATCCATCTCCGCCTGTTCCTGTTCCAATGCCGCCATCTGCTTTTCAAACGCGGTGGACGTGCCCAGCAGGCTCTTCACCACCAGCTCCGCATTGTCAATGGAACGCACCTTCTTGAACACGAAGTAGCGGTTATAAAAGGAGATGCGGCGCTCGTAGTCCCGCATGTCTGATGCATCACCCACATCAGATGCCAGTGCCGGCGTCTGTTTAATGCGCGCCATCATCTGCGCATACAGCTGCTCAAACATGCCGGTGCCGTCCGGCAGCCCGAGGTCCTTGAGAGCATCGTCCCGTTGCACCACATCAAACCCGAAATTCGCCATGAGCCGTTTCAAGTAGTTGAAATTCACCAAATATTCGCGAAACGTCTTGTTGATGGACTCCTGATACACGTCAATGGCGTATCCCACGCACGTCTCGTCATCCGGAAATTCCGTTGCATTGTATGCTTTGGTCACCTGCCACACACGTTTGCCCTTGTGCATGACGGTGATACCGTCGCCGACCTCATACTGCTTCAGCGCGTCAAACATGGTTGCACCATCATAGGTGGTGCCGATGAAGTATCCACCCACCTCCGTGCACTCGCACACGTTGCGCAGAAAGTTGCACACGTTGGCGCGGGTTTCAAACATGTAGTGAATGGCGAACTGACACGACGACACATTGAATCCGTTTTCCGCCTTGCCGTATTCACGATACACGCCTTCACCCAGCAGCGCCTTGTCCTTCGGACCGTCTCCGAACACGGCCCTTACAATTTGCTTGTATTTTTCGCCGCTGATGCCGGCCCCGCTCTTGATGTTGAGCGCGCTGTTGCCCTGAACAAACAGCGCCCCTGGCATGATGCTGAACCGCTTGCAGTAGTCCAAGTAGCGCGCGCACGCACCGTCCAACTGGTTCTGAATGTTGTCCTTTGAAATGTCAATGCCGAACACGAACGACAGATTGGAGTGGATCCATTTCGGAAGATCGCCGCCTTTGCCCACCGCAAAATCAATGAGCGTGTTTCCGCGCTTGCTCACGCCCCCGATCAAAGCGCGCTTGACAACCAGGTTGTGGAAATCGCGCAGCCCGCGGGTGGTGGTGTCGCCCGATGCCGTGACCCGGTTGTAATACACATCATCATCGGCTAGCTCGTCCGGAATGTCTCTCCCGGTTGTCAGCATCTTCGTCGTGATCGGGTTGTGAATGGTGTGCCAGTTGGAATTGGCCACATGGTAAGCATTGCCGTAGTTCTTCTGGCCGCTGCGATATTCGGCCGTTTTATCGGTGCGCACGCGCAGCGGAATCCAGCGAAAGCGCGGATCCGAGGCACCTGCATTGTATGCGCACTCAATGATGGTGCCGTCTTCAATCGCCTCGTTTTCGGCAGTCAGCATCATGCCGCGATTGCCCGCAGCATCCGCGCGAAGGATCACGTTGCACAGGTGCGCTTCGGGGTCGTACGGGTTCGTCGGATAAAAGGGGGCCGGCTTGTAAGAGTCTTCGCCTCTGTCACCCGCGCCTCTGTCACCCGCGCCTTTGCGGGGCGGCAGCCTGCCCTGAATGACGTCCTCGCACGGGTTCAAGTAGCCGTGCTTTTTTTCGTCAAACCCGACCCGCAGCGTGAGCGTCTTGTACTGCACCACCTGATCTATTTTGGCGACGTTGATGCCGTCCGTATAAATGCTCGTCACTTTGGGCTGTCCGTTGGTGTCCCTTACTATCGTGGCCAGAAAGTCAATGGTGTTGGCTTCCGTGGGTTTCCATTTGAACGACAGCGGCCACGTGATTTTGGTCTTGGGTCCTGCAGCATCACCACCTGCTTCGCCACCCACGGGCGCATCCGCCGGCGTGAAAATCATACCATCTGTGTTGTATTCAAATGCATTTGAATCAATCTGCGACAACAGCGTGGCGCAGCACTGGAATATGCTTTGATCCTGCCCCGTGTATTTGAATTTCTTGCATTCTATGCGGATGGGGCATGTGGCTGCACCGCGGACAATGGAGCGCGCCTTCAATTCATTCATGACTTCAACCAAGAGCGGCAGGCGGAACTTGGTTGCGGAGACTTCGCTGGAGGGGGGGACAAAAAGCAGCGCACGCACATCTTTTCCGGCAATGTAATACACGTCAAATGCGGCAAACAGGTTGATGAACCGTCCGTTCTTGTCGTGCAAGATGTGCTCGCCATCCAAAAGCGTATTGAACAGCTTGTCATTGCCGCACTGCGCGCCCGTGAACTGCACGCTCATGTTGGTGTCAATGAGGTAAATGCGGCCCGACGGCGACACGAACAAGAGCTTGCGCGCGCCATCCGCCTTGTCCGTCACGGTGTAGTTGTTTCGCACATTGGGAATGGTGCAGTTTTCATTGACGGGCACAATGTTCTGCAGCTGGAGCGTGTAGGACGACGGGCCAATGAAATTTTTGGGAAAGAGTTTGACCCCCACATCAACGGCATGCGATTCCTTGCTTTTTCCTCTGGGCTCCCGTTCCGGGTGCAACAAGTGCATGTAATCTTCGGCCACCTCGGAGCGTTCGGCTGCACCCACGGGATAGTTGGTGCTTTGCAGACCCGACATGATAGTTTTTATTGCCGAACGCAGTGCGTCCGCCAACTTGCGAGCAGAATTAAACGCGGTTCCTTGCCCGACTGCATCGTTCAGAACCTCAATTTCAATTTCGTATTTGGGCTGTGACTGGGTCACCTGCGACTCGGCAAACGTGTGCGTAGGAATCATGTTGCCGCCTTGTCCTTGGCCATGACCTGGACCTGGTCCATAGTCGCGTCGCGATTCTTTCACGATGCTCATGTCCACCACGAACGGCAATGCGGGGTTGCGAAACGTGCTGCGGTTGATGTAGCGAAACGTTTTTTTACTGCTGCGCCATGGTGCGACCACGGTTTTTGCGGTGGAAGACGATTCCGCGAACAGTTTTTCTTTTTGAAGCGACAATCGGAAATTGAAGTCGTCAAAATTGAGCGGGGGAATAGATTCGTCATTGGCACCAACTGCCGCAGTTTTTTGAAGAAAGCTGGGCTGCACCTTGTCCAGCGAATTTGTTTTGCAATACATTTGAATGTGGTGGATGCCGGCAATCTCGGTGCGGATGTTGGACATGCCAGGTTTTCCGGTTTTCGGGTCCGTAATTTCGGAATTGATTTTGAGGGTGTAGTCGTCAGTTTTTTGCATGGTGAACCCGGAAGACAGCAGGCTTTTTATAACGTTGTCAAAATCAATTTTGGTGATGGATGCAACGTGCTTCAAATTGCGGGTTCCAAACCGCACTTCCAGTTCAAGCGAACCGTTTTCGGTATGCAATACCCCACCTAAATACGTTTCCACCATTGCATCAAATAATTCATGCGGAGGGGCTTGCTTTTGATGCGCGGGCATTGATTGTGTGTTCGGTGGGTCCGATGTCCGATGCTGTATACTGTATATTAAATGAGCATATTATTTATATTCAATTTTGTGATTTAAGTTTTTATTGATGCGCACTAATTCTATAAAACTAGTTTTGCTGCAATTGTGTCGTATAATTCCTGTTTTTTCATTTTTGCATTGAGCGGCATTTTCAGCTGGTGACACATTTCAGTCAGAACTGGAACCGTGTATGCGCTGGATGATTTCATGGGCTTCTGCGGGTTTTCAATGCGATAATGCGTTGCTCTCATTGACGTAAATTGAGGTTCAGTGGCCGGTGTCATGGTCACTCGGGGGGGTTGTGCGTCCTTGCGCTCTATGACTATGATGTAAACCGGTTTGTCGGACACCGCATCGCTGATGAACTCGGCGTACACGCGGTTGGCCGGATTCACGAACACCGCATTCAGAGAGTTCATATGCACCAGCACTTGGAACGCGTGCAGCGAGATGCGCGGAGACATGATGTCGCCTTCAATTGTTGATGCCGAAAATTTGAGTCCGGTGGTTTGTTTCAATGCCTTGCCCTTGTCTCTCAGCATCATTATTTCGTCGCGCTTGCCGTCCTGCTCGGCCGTGAACCGATTTGGCAACTGATCGTACTTGAATGCGCCATGTTTCATGATGTATAAACACCAAAACAGCGGGTCCTGGTTCAATGCGGGGCGAAATGCGTTTTTATTTAATTGTGTTGGTTTTGGTTGCATTGGTTGCTCGTGTTTTGGTGTTGGTTGCTCGTGTTTTGGTGTTGGCTGTTGTTCGTGTTTTGTTTGCATTGGTGTTGGTATTGGTTGCATTGGTTTTGGTGTTGGCTGTTGTTCCTGTTTTGGTTGCACAGATGTGTCATATAGCATGACATCCCGCAATTTGGTCAAAGCATTGTTGATGATGCCGATTTGATTTCTGTGCATGATGGATTGCGTACGGATTGCGGATTGCATTGCTTGTTGGCGCTTGTTTAAATCAGTTGCGAATAGTATGAAAAAATTATGAAAATTCATTTGCGCCGACTTCGTTTATGTCTTCGCTTCGTTTTGCGGCTTCCACCTCTTCGTGGTCTTTTTGAAGAAACTCTATCTGAAATCATCTCTTTTAATTTAGCCTGATCTACAGGGTGAACATAATGTGACGGGTGTGGTTGCACTAAACGATCCAATAGTAATTTCATAGATCCACTGTGTGCAAGCATTCTCAAGCGGTCTTCATTGGTCATGGAAATGGATGCATTAGTTAACAATTCCGCCCTTGCTTTATTTCTCATTTCTTGATTTTTATGCATGGATGCATTCATCCATGCTTGCTTTTGTTGTTGTTCCCAGTTACTTACCATGTTTTGTTGCAAAAGTAAAAGTCTTTCTGCTTTCATTTTTAAGTGTGTCAGTATCTCAATAGGAGGAGGACTCATTTCTCTGGATATATTAAACATCTCACATCCGGGTGTCAAAACACACTTATCAAGATCTGTAAGTGTGTCGTCTCCGAATAAGGGTTGAAAGTTCAAGACATGAATTATTTGGTCTAAATATTTTATATAACGTTCAATGATTGCAATGGCGGCGTTGTCATGATGTATGTCATGATGTATGTTTATAATGTATATCCCATGATATATTTCAGAAATAACATCCGTTAATGCTTCTTCGTGTTTTTTAAATTCTTTCACTTTTTGATGGTGGATTGCTTCAAACATAGAAAGTTTTTCTTCTTTTTTAACAATCTGCGTCAGTTCACAGCGAACACTCACACAATGATGTTTAACCTCTTCCAAATAGTCTTTTAGTGATTCTGAGACGATGGTTGGAAAACCATATGTTTGCTCAAAATAATTTAACATTCCTATCAATTCTTGCATATGTTTCAGAAGTTGAGTGTTGTCCCTGATTACATTTGCAACACTATCACATTTTTGTTGCTGCTTTTTAACATTTAACCCAAATGTTACGCAAAATGATTTGCACTCTTCTATGCGCATAACATTTTGACACAATGTGCTAATGTCGTAATGAGTTGTTCTCATTAAATCAATTTTGCGCGACAATAGCCCGATTATTTGGTTTAAATCTTCTTTTTGCCACTTGCGATTGCTACCAAATAAAACATGTAATTCCCCATTTATTGACGATAATTCATACTCATCAAGTTCTTCGGACATATTTATCCCTATATTTATCCTATATATAGCATTTACATAATATAAAAAAAACATATTAGAATTACAATCACATTGATGATTATCATGCCAGCCACCGATTTAAAGCACTTAAAGGACCGAATTGAGGTGCTGAATCAGCACCATCAAATCCAAATTTTAAAAATCATAACCCAAAACAAGGTTGTGTACACTGAAAACAAAAATGGTTCATTTGTCAATTTGACAAATCTGGATGATGCGGTTGTTTCCAAACTCACCGAATATTTGAGTTATGTTGACGAACAAGAAACACAGTTGAAAGAAATTGAAAATCAAAAAACAGAATTAACTAAACAATTTTTTAAATCCATTCACCAATAATTGAAACGTGTTTGTCATTCAATTCAAACCGTTTTCCAATAACACGCACGACCAGTCTATCGCCCGGTTTGACAGAATCCATGGTGCGACTTTGAGAATCCTGCATTTCACGTGATATGTAAATCACCACAGGTGATGGTTCTGTGCATGCGTGTGCCCGAATGCCGGCCTGCGTGACCGTTTTTGCAATGCAATTCATGATGTCCCCCTCTTTGGGACAACACATCATGCACTCAACATCTAAATGAAACACAATGTTTCCAGCCGAAAAGGTTCCAATTGAATACGATCTCAGATGGCATGATTGTGACTTGACAAATCCTTCAGGAATGCATTTGCCACTTATTTGGTTTGAAACGTATTGCGTGAGTTGCGAATTGATGTCTTGAAAATCCGTGATTTCGGAAAAAGGCAAGCACAATCTATGGCGAATGACTTCAGTCACGTACAATGAGTTATCAAAAGAAGATGAATGAGAATGAGTCATTGCGGGGGTGGCTACTATTCATTTTAAACTAATTTTAATTCAATTTTTTGAATTAACATTAATATGACATATGCGCATCATTTGTGATGAGAAAGATCGGCAATCACTGAAACGACAGGATCATTCAGTTCAAAATGTCGTCCAATTACCCGCACCGTGATTTCATCACCCACCTTGATTTTTGAAAAATGCGGATTGGAATAGTGATGATCGCGTGAAACGAACACAATGATCGGACTTGGTTCAGGAATGAGGTGCGCATGAAGCCCAGCATGCGTGACCGTTTGAACCGTGCACTTGATAAGCATGCCTTCAACCGGATTGCACGCCTGATATTCGTACATGACTTCAAATGTGACCGATCCATGGTTGGTTAAATTCCCAGAAGAATGTGCAAGCAACTGTGTGGACCGAGGGCGTACGTATCCTTCTCCATTGCATTTTCCTTCATGCGCGTGCGCTAAATGCTGTTCCAACACATTTTTAACATTGCGACCGATTGCTTCAAACGGCAAAACAACTTTTTGGGTCACCATGGTTGGAATGTAAATATCAGCGCTAATTGAATGCTGCTGATGTTGCTGATGTGGCTGATGTTGCTGATGTGGCTGATGTTGCTGATGTTGCGGATGCGATTTGTGCTGATGCATTGACATGATTGGTTATTATATGCACATATTATTATAGTTTTATTTGCTTATGTTGTCATTCATTCATTCATTTAAGTGTGATTATTTTTGCTGTCTCACTGATTGAACCGGAGTTAAAAACCAATGTTTGCCATCCTTGCGCATCAGGTTGTAACCACGCAATAACATTTCCGACAAGACACAGTAACGCGCGGTGTTTTGGTTCTTCGTGTTTTCCATGGTGTAAACCGGTTCCACTTCTGGATTCAATCCGTTTATGATTTGGTTTGCAATCATGATGCGGCGCTGTTTTGACGAAATCTGGTCACATCGTGCTCCCGTTCCTTTTTCAGAGACATACTTAATTTTAAACACGGCATAGCTGCCGCCGCTCTTTTCCTTAAATTCAGCCACGAAACCAATGATTGGAGCCAATTCGGATTCTCTCGGTGTCATTCCAGCAATTTGCTCCATGTATGCCCGCCATTCTTCATTGGATTTTGCAGAAGACCATGGAGTTGCAGCGGGTTCTGCATTTTTGCGAACCACCAGTTGCATGCCGGTTTTGCTTGCGGCATTCAGCAACAATATCCCTTCCTCTTTTGCATGTTGCGGGTTTTTGAAAATTTGACCATCAAAGTATTCGCGTGATAACCGGTCAAACTCGTTGGCAGCAGCAGCGCTGGAATATAGCGCATTCAAATATTGTAATTGCAATTCAAATGACGATGACCCTATAAAGTCTTCTAAAAAATGATGCGCTGTGCATTTTTTTAATAATTCAATTGGCATGCCAAATCGTGTGTGCAGTTCGTGAAGCACGTCCGGGCACAGCTCGTTCCACGTTTTGGTGTTTTTGTCAACCGGAGGCGGCTGACCCTGATTTGACATTGATGCAGATGCAATCACGGCATCGTATGCATCGCGCATGGTCTGAATTTGCGGGGGCGCCAAGGTTGCAGGTCCCGCGGGATTTGCAATGGCTTGGGGTTTCAGTCCGTGTTTTTTAGCCAACTGTTCCAGCATGCCGTCATTCAGTGGAAACGACACATGTTCCCGTTTAAATTGCAACGGCGCACTGCGTTCATGCATGTCAATGCGCGGGTCCGTTATTTCCGAGGGTTGAAACAAATAATATTCACCCACATTGATCAACCGCCCGGTGCGACCGTATTTGTCTATCAAATGCTCCCGGTCATCGTGAATGATGCGCGTCAATGCGGCATCAATCTGCTCGCGAGGGTGCCCCGGCAAATGTTGAATGAGCAGCCGTCTCGCATAAAAGTGCTGCACGCGAAACAAGTCCCGAATTCGCTGCATGATTCGGTCGGCATTCATCTCAATGAACGGTTGTGAGTACGACTCGTCGTTTATTTTTATTTCTGCGCTTTTGCCGGTGCTTGCGCTTTTGCCGGTGCTTGCACATTGATGCTCGCATCGCGCCTGATAATCGCACACGAACGAAAACGGGCGATCGCCAACCACATAATTGGGGAGTTGCGTTCCATCGGCCAGCACTTGTTGCACCGTCACGTGTCGGCCGCCGTTGTGTCTCTGAATCACTTCTTGGCTGAATTTTGTCTGGTCAATGTTGAGCATGCAATCCACTGCATTTTCTTTCAGAATGCGGCTCACCCGGCCGATTTGCGCGGCTTTCGTTTCGGCCAAACGATACACGTACAAGTCGGCAGCCTCCACATCAGGTGTGGCAGTGAGCAACGTGCCATACAAAAACAGCTGCACATTGCGTTCCGCAAACGGAAGATCGGCATGACTGCAGTTACGCACGGCACGTCCCACAATTTGCTCAATACGGTTCATGTTGTACCATGGCTCCATGATGTGCACCTGGCGCACGTTCTTGAAATCAATGCCTTCACTACCCGCCTTGGAAATGATGACGACCTTGATGCGCTGTCCGTGCTCGTTGTCGGTGGTCAGCGCTTCCAACTCGGCGCGATTGTCGGGCGACAGCTGCTTGTCCCCCGTGAACATGGCGTATTTTGCGGGCGTTTTGGTGGTTCCCACGAAGCGCTGCGGCACCGGCGCGGTTTTAAACAGCGACCCCACTTGCGTGTCGTGCCGGGTGAATCCCATCTCTTCTAGCGCCAGCGCAATGGGCACGGCCCCGCCGCCAATGTATTCGCTGTAAATTAGGACAATGCCGTTGGCTTTTTCGGTTTGTTCGCAAATGCTCGCGATTTTGCTGCTGTATTTTCCGATTTCACTTCGCGAAAAAATGCGCCTATATTTTGTGAGCAGCGTTGGTTTGTATTCAAAACTGGAAATGCGCGCACCATCATCCGACACATCATACTTCATGACCCGCTTCAGGCCCGCGTCTCCCAACAATGCGCCAACATTCATGCGTTCAATGGTGGCGGTGTCGGCAACCGACACCGCCTCTCCAGTCAACGTTTTTTTGCTGCTGCGTTCCATCAACTTGTCAAACTCCGTGCTTGGATACACCATGTTGAGCGCTTCAATGGGCTGTTTCAGCAAAAATGATCCGAACGATGTGGCATCGGCAGTCATTTCCAATCGTTTGCGATCAATGATGTGGGTGTAAACCGCCTCTTGATACGCTCCCGCTGGATTTAAATACAGGTCCAAATGCTGCAATGAATTGACAATGGGCGTGCCGTTCAACTGCTGCGCGGGATGCAGCTCGCGGTTGGCCAAAAAAGAATGCTTCGGCGCAAAATCAGTGGGATACATACGGTAGGGGAAAATGTACGGATTCTCTCCTTTTACCACCGAAATGTAGCCATTGGATTTTATGCGCAGCATCTCGGCACCCACGTTGCGCCCGTTGATTTGCAACAAATTGCCGTCGCGATCAAACACGTCGTGGACTGAAATGGTGGCGCGGCGATCATTCACATTCATTAAATTTAGAAGCCACACTATTTCGCGGGGGTCGTTGTACATGGGTGTGCCAGACAAAAGCAACAGTCGTAAATTGTCGGCATATCGTACTAATTTATATAGTTCTTCTGACACACTTTTTCCGGGTTTGGCCTTGTCTGCCTTGTCTGCCTTGTCTGCCTTGTCTGCCTTGTCTGCCTTGTCTGCCTTGTCTGCCTTGTCTGCCTTGTCTTCTTCATCGCTGCGCACATTGTGAATTTCATCCACGATGATCAGACGATGATTGAATGCGTTTTTGATCGCCCGAATGGCGTCCTGCTTGGATCCGGCAGTGGTCAAACGTCGCACCATGTTTGCCAGTTCAATGTAGCCCATGAATTCGTAGCTGGAATTGATCAAACGGGTGATGCGCTGCAAAATTCCAGCACGCATGCGCTCCACGTTTTGTTCCGTCAAATCGGCGAGTTCTGTGTTGGCACCCACTTCCTTCAGCAGCTTGGTTCCGGTGCACCCACGAATCACAAACTGGCGCGCAACTCGGTTGAATTTCAGCTTGTTGAAATCAAACAGCTGCTTGCGGAAGTTGTCCTGCACATTCACGGATGCAACCACCAGTATTTTTTTCACTACACCCACTTGGGTCATGTAATCCCGCATTTCTTCAGCGACGCTGATGGCTGAACACGTTTTTCCTGTTCCAAGACCGTGATACAGCAAAAGACTATTGTAAGGGGTCATTGCAGACAAGAAATTTCGCACAAAAAGTTGATGCGGAGCAAGTTCAAAGGCCGCACCACACATCTTGGTTGCTTCTTCTTCCATTTGACGCTGGGAGGAGGGGATGGTGATTTCATACTTGGTGTCATTAAATTCCTTGCGTTGTGCAATGTTCAGCGCAAAATTGGAATCATTTTTTGTTGGATACAAAAAACTGAGTGATTCTTGTTCTGCATCGGATTCCGATTCGGCTTCTTTTTCCCATTGCAAAATTTCGTTGGATATCATAGATTCACTTGTGTTGTGCGACAACAATGGATGATTGCGTGCATTTTTTGACTTCGTCTTCTTTGGTGCATCAGCAGGAGCAGCCGAAACGATGTGTTGTGGCGCACGTGCTAATGATGCTGGTGGCGCTGCTGCTCCCGGAGGTGGTGATATAGCACTCAAATTAAAAAAACCATATTTATCGCCAATTTCTTCCAATCGTTTTACTTCAGCGGCATTCTTTGTTCTGCGAGCGTCTTTATAATCCGCTTTAAAATTCTCCGCCACCGGACCATCATCGCGCCTTTGTTTGGATGCCGGGACATCGTCTAATCTGGGTTCCATGATGCGGTTAAATTAATGTTATAATATAAAATGATTTCAAATTGCGCAAATGGTCTAACATGCGATTTCATGTTCTTTGAGTGAATTGTTTAAATTGTGCAAAATGTTTATTTTTTCTAAATTGTAAGGGCGAATGTGTTGAATGCATTCATCAAATGAAAACCATGCCATTTTACTAACTTCCGTTTTTTGAAATTTGGGAGAATGCACATTGGATGTCAATGACGAGGATGACAATGGGTCCAGCTCATTTTCATTTTGCAATGGGAAATAAGCAATGTAGTATTTGTGCTTGTATGTTTTCACATTGGAGCCCATGAATATTTCTTCATACGGAATGATGTTTTGCATGACAATCAGTTTGCTTGCATCATATCCAGTTTCTTCTGAAAATTCTCTCAATGCGCAATCAATGTCTTTTTCCTGGTAATTGCGGCGGCCTTTTGGAAATCCCCATTCCGGCTCGGTCCACCGTGTTGCTGAATTTTCAATTAAATCATCCAGCGATATGTTATGTGAATTTCCATTTCCGCGATTTATTTTTATACCATTTTTCAACAAATTGAATCGGTCATGTGAAATTGCCTCTTCATTTTGATATCTTGAATTCAAATATTCCCCCCAAACGTTTATCCATAGTTCGCTAAATGTTTGGGTTTGCAAACGACGCTTTTCATCCATGGTCATTTCATCAATCAGTCGTTGCAAATACATTTTGTTGTAAATAGGATACTTTCCACGAATAAATTCCACAAAGCCCAGCGTGTCTTTGCGGCGAATCATCAAATAAGACGCCCCTTCATCGCTGTCCTTGAACACAATGATTCCGTTGCTTGTGATCGGATTTTTGCAGGCATGCATCAAGTGGCCATTTTTCCCACAATTGTTGCAAAACACATTTTTTTTTGAAAATGGATGACGAAAATTGGCATTGGCATGTGCCGGTTTGGAGGAAACGCATTTTTTAAATTCATCATTGTTGATCACATCGTCTTGTTCTTGTTCTTGTTCTTGTTCTTGTTCTTGTTCTTGTTCTTGTTCTTGTTCTTGTTCTTGTTCTTGTTCTTGTTTATGGGATTGTTTCGGACAGTTTTCTTTAATTGCATCTGACATGTTTGAGGGAAAATGGGTTGTCAATTATTAGTGTACAGTGGTTTATGTGTTTAATTGAACTTCTTTTTATATCATTTGATTGTAAAAATACACTGCATCATCTTGTGTAAATGAATGGAACAGGAACCGCATCTGGAACTGCAACAACTTCACTAGACCCTGCGGTGTGGGGTCCCCATTATTGGTTTGTGCTGTTTAGCATGGCCGTAACATATCCAGAGAGACCGAACGACGTCACTATCAAAAAATACTATGATTTCATACAAAACCTGCCGTTGTTTTTGCCCAATCATCAAATGGGGAACGCATTTAGCGAATTACTAGACAAATATCCGGTTTCACCCTATTTGGACAAACGTGAGTCTTTTATAAAATGGGTGCACTTTTTGCACAATCAAATCAACCTGCGTTTGAATCGCGACGAAGTGTCGCTGCATGATGCAGTAAATGCGTACTATTCCAATTACAAACCCAAGCAGGTGCGCATGCGCGAAGAACTCAAATACCGTCGCAAACTCATTTATGCAGCGGTCACAGCAGTTGCTGCAACCGGATTATATTACATGTATTACAAATGAAACAACGAAATGCATTAAATGCAATGAAAAATAATGGCAAATTTTTAATATCTTAATTTAATATCCGATGTCAATGTTTAAATTTACAAAACGACATCGTGCAAATAAGGGAGGAAAACCGGTTTTTGCAGGAGCCCAAGGGTGTGTGTTTATACCATCACTCAAATGCAAACATCGCCCTCGCAACATGTTTGACGGCAACATCAGCAAACTAGGATACAAAGAAGGTTCCGATTTTGAAATGAGAGAATATGATAAAATAACACCATTCATAAAAAAAATAAAAAATCACGAAAAGTATTTCAACATTCAAGCCACTTCATGCGAACCGGATCTTCTTAGCACCAGCGACTTGGTTGAATTCAATGATGTCTGCCGAAATTTTAAGAAGGAATCCATAACTGCATCCAATGTGAATGATAATTTGGATAAACTGCGTGCAATAACCATGCCCGATTTGGGAATGGATTTGAAGGTGTGGATGGACGAATTGCCGCTGGATGCGCGCCGACTGCGCCAGATCAATGACCGCATTTCCGAATTGTTGGTGCATGCGGTGGCGCCAATGAACCAACAAGGCATCATGCACAACGACCTGAAATCCGAAAACCTCATGATGGACAAGAATAATGCCAATATGCGCATAATTGATTGGGGGCTTGCTGGAATGATCACGCCTCATCAAATCATTCCTGGACACTACTTCATGAACAATCCCGTCACATTCAATCGCCCATTTTCCACCATGATCATTTCATCTGAAATTGATGACTTGTATAAAAATTTCATATCACACCTGCCGGCAAACTTTTCGGCCGAGGACCTGAAACCATTCGTGAGCGGACTGTACGCCGAATACCGAAAACTGGCGCCAACCGGTCACGAATATTTGACCTACATTTTTGAAACCATGTTTAATTTAAACACCGAAACGGCCAACCTTGTGTTGATTTCGACGGTGGAAAAATACAACGCTGAAATTTTGCATCATTACACCGATCCGACGCGCCGTCAATTCATGCTGCATGATTATTTCAACAAAGTATATCGTTGTAATACAGACGTGTGGGGCACCATGTCCGTGTTTTACAGCATGTTCATGCTGCCGCGTGATCATTTCATCATGTCGGATTCGGTGTATCACGACATGCTGCAACGATACCGCACCATATTTCGCACGATGGTGTTCGCAAATGGACACAAGCGCATGAACGTGCAACGGATTGTGCAACAACTGCGACAAATCAGCAACGCAATGGGCAAATCCAAAACATTACATAAATTCAACAAACCCAATAAATTCAACAAACCCAATAAATTCAATAAATCAGTCAAATCCATTAAAAAAATGGTTCGTTTCAACATTGACACAGACAAAGATGTCAATAAACAAACAAACAATTATCGTGTTCCTACCCCATATCCTTTGAAATTGACCAAATAAAAATAAAATAATCCAATAAAAATATTTTGTATTGTATATGTATAAGCACAATACATATAAACACGATGTCAATCAGCCTAAAACACAAATGCAAAGGTCGTTCTAAAAAATGCAAAAACACCACATTGCGTGGCGGCAGAACTGCAATCATCGGCCCTAAAATTAAATATGCAAATGGTTCAACAGAACACAAGTTGAAATGCAAATGTGGAAAGGAAAACTTCATTGTCAAAACACTTACGCTGGGCACAAAAACAAAAAGCATATTTGGACTTGAAATTTTTGATAATCGTTTCAAAGTATTCACATGCACCGAATGTGGATTTGTTCAACTGTATAGCAACAAAATCACGTGCAATGGAAAACAGTGTGATCCATTGTGACATTTGTGAAACTGAAATGAACATTTTATAGTGTCATGCATTTATATATGGCACAATGAAACTTGAATTGTTTATTTTTGGAATTACGGCATTCCTCGTGTTCAACACGTATTATGATGGCAAGGGCTTGAAACTGTTCCATTCGTGGCAGAAGGAAATTAAGATGACCACCTTTGCATTTATTGGATTATCTCTCTACATCTTTCTGAAAAAAAACCCGGGGCAATCCCAATCCATGTTTTCGCATGCGAATGACATCATCCGGTACATGCCAATCAGCCGATCATCCGCCGACATGCTGTCGCCCTTTCTGGATTTTGCAAACAAAAAATCGTTGTTTCAAGACGGTGGCGGCGGCGGCGGCGGCGGCGGCGAAGCAAATTTAGCACAATCAGGTGGTGGTGCCAAACAGGCACAAATGGAGGCCCGACTGACGTCGTCCGGGCGCAACAATGCCACCAAACGCAGCGTGAGCGAAACCAAAAAGAAGTTTGTGGCGGCGCAACAGTCGTGGAAATGCGGCCATTGTGACCGCCAGCTGCCGGCGTGGTATGAAGTGGATCACATTGTGCGATTAGAGCACGGCGGGTCTAATAATGTGGACAACCTGGTGGCACTGTGTCGCGACTGCCACGGCAAAAAAACCGCCATGGAGACATTTTGACACAACATTCATTCCATTTGTTCATTCATTCATTCATTTTAGCAATTCATTTGCATCATCATTTGCATCATTTGCATCATTTGCATCATTTGCATACATTTTTAAATATATGCAATGTATAATTAGTAATTGATTTTGCAATGCAATCCGCACCACCTCAAGATCCGAATGCATCTGCATCTTCATTCGGATTCTTGAAAAATCCAGGATATTATCTATGGTTGGCTGCAATTGGCGCAATTGTGTATGCTTACGTTTTTGCCACCAGCCGGGCCGACATGACAAACAAAACACTCGTCGGCTCCACCACTAACGATCCCACAACTGGGAAACCAATGTTTAATACCAGACATCGGGTCTTATTATTATTACCGTTCGTTTGGTTGTACACCATTTTAACAAAGGCATTCACATCATACACCATTGCCGAACAACAAGGAGGTTCATTAAAAGTTAATGCTATTTATTTCAGTTTGATTGTGATCACGCTCATTGGGCTTGTGTTTGTGTCCATCATGGCAACTCAGTCTTGGAAATATAAAAGTAAAACTAATCTTGGCAAAGAAATTGAACTGACGGGGTTCAACCCCGACAGTGTCGAACGATCATGGTTCTTTGGGATAAACATTGCATTGATTGTAGTATGCATGATGTATATCACATTTGCTGCAATAAAATCAAAGACCAGCGACGCGTCATATGTTGATAACTTTTGTGCCCGTGGGGTTCGGGTCATGTTCAATTTATGGTTTCCGCTCATGATGATGTATTATTTTATAAAAACGGGGGCCACGTACTGGTTTCAAATTGTGGCGGGGGGGTCCATTGCCATTTCCATTTTAATGCTGCTGTACAACTTGTATAAGATTTACTCCAACAAAGAACCACTGAATGAGTGGATGGGCACATTCCGGGAATCGTTGCGAACCACATGGAACACATTTCCACTAGCACCGTATTTAAAATACGTGGAAGACACCGATTTGATTGTTGTCGCCAAACGGGTGCTTATTTTTGCATTGCTGTGTTATGTCGCGTATTTGATGAACACCGTTTATAAATTCAAGAACCGGTTGGTGCCATGCGTTTCTTCATCATTTGCATCATGTTTTTGGGACCCCGATTTTAAGACAGGGAGTTACGATCCCAGTAAAACCACACCCTACGTGAATGCATTGTTTTACACCTTGATGCTCAGTATGTTGGCGAACATATTGAACTTCATAATAAAAATGTTTTCGTTGAACACGCGAATAAACGAGGTGTTGAATGAATCAACCGGCACGGTGTCGGAAAGATTCCAGTTGACCCACAAACCCAATCACCCATCATTGTTCAGCAATTTCAGCCTGGCAACATTGATTCAACTGATAATATTCCCGTTTTATTGGATATTCAAACAGTTCGTGCAGCATCCGATAGTGACCCTAATTGCTTTTATCGCATTTGCCGCGCTGGGGGTGTTGCTGTATCGTTCGTCGTTTGATTTGACCGAATTTATAGAAGGTCAGCGCGGGACTGTCATCACCCTGTTCACCATGTTTATTGCCTCCTTGGTTGGGTTTGGGGTGTACGCTGCCAGCGATAAAGGCTTGAGCACAGCATCGGGACCTGGATCTGGATCTGGACCTGGATCGGGATCGGGATCGGGACCTGGATCGGGAGACACCGCATCTTATGGGCAATTCATTTTGCGACCGCTGTTGCTCATTGCCGTGGCCTTGTGCGTGGTTGGGCTCCTCATGTTTGTGTTGAACGGGCAAAGCCGTTTAACCACAATGGCAAATTTGTTGCAATACGCCATCACCATGATGATTTACATCGGAGGCATTGCAATTGTCATTGGCTTGGCACGCACCGCGTTTTCAACCTCGCGCAAAATGGGCGATTCAATGTTTCAAACCAGCGAGAATTCCAACTGGGTCATCAACGTGTTGAAGCTCATTGGCAATGCGCTGTTTTATCTGCCGTGCTTGCTGATAGACGGAGTTGACATGCTGAAGGAGCAGTACGGTTTGACTACACGAACGTGGTTGATTATACTGGCGATGGAGGCCGCATTCATTTTGGCGGGAAATTTTCTGCCGGCATTGGTGACAAAGGCGATCAATCACACCGGAGTGCAGATTCTGTCGGCGCCCATTTCCATGACTCAAGAAACCATGATAACCAATCACACCATCCAATTTGTGAATTATCATGGTCAAGTTTCTTACGCCGCATCGGGCCCAAATCCGCTTCCACCTTTGTCGTCCCCCGATTCCAATCCCACGTCCATGCCCACCGTGGTGCAGCTGTTCAACTACAGATACGGCGTATCGGCATGGATCTACATTCATCCGCAACCCCCGAACCTGAATTCGGAGTATACTAAAAATATCAACGTGTTTAATTTCGGAGAGTCACTTGGGCCATTTGTTACATACAATCCAAAAAAGAATGTTCTGAACGTAAAAATTGCTGGACAAAATGATAATGCATCAAAAATACCTCCCATAACCAATCTTCCTTTGCAAACGTGGAACAACGTGGTCATAAATTCAGACAAGGGTGCAATTGACATTTTCATCAATGGCAAATTGATTTACACTGGAACGCATATACCCGTAATCAAAGATGACACAAATGCCATCAGTTCAGTCATCATCGGTGCCGGTCAAGACGACGTTGGAGTTCAAGGAGAGATTTGCAACATGGTGTTGAATCGCGAACCCTTCACCAAATCCGAAATTGCATGGTTTTATGAAACAAACAAGATGCTGAACCCGCCGGTCGTGGGGGTGAACCCAGACCCGCGCAATCAAGGCGATTCTGCCGATTATTTGGCACAACAATCCGTTAGCAACGTTGTCATGGACAATGAGAGCAATGTGGATAAGACCGACAACAATCCAATGTCTTTCAGCACATATGGCGCCAAAACGTATGGGTTGCTGGGCGCCTTTTTTGGAGCGATATTTGGTTGGCTGTTCAATGATGCCGACAGCCCGGAATCTGTGAAAGGATTTTTCATGGGTGCGATTGTGTTCGGGTTAATTGGTGCTCTATTGGGTGCATTATTTAGCACCGATGGAACGGTGGCTTATGTGTTTAAAACAATTGCTAATGTATTTGTTGATACGTTTTAGAAAATTTGCATGCATTTGTGATTTTAAATAATAATATAGCGCAAAATATATATAATATATATACATTTGGCAACATAAATTCAATGAATCTTTTAACCATTTTTGTGTTTATTCTTATCATTGTGCTTATTTACACGGTGTATAAATTAATGACTAAAACCACCACCACCGTGTCCGGATTTTCGGATGCAGCCAAGTCGGTGAGTGTGCCTGGTTCAAAATTTGGGAATGCAACCGCCAATTATGGATATTCCATATGGATTTATATTGATGCATGGCAAAACACGGGAGACGCGACCAATTTTAAAAAAAACATATTGTCACGAGTCAATACTAAATCTGTGTTCAATCTATATTTAGACAATTCTCAAAATAATTTGAATTTATTGATCAACGGAACCACAAACCCATGCACAATTAAAAACATAAAGCTTCAAAAATGGGTCAATATCACCATTAGCGTGTATGGCAATACAGTTGACATGTATTTGGATGGTAAGCTGGTGAGAACATGTGTATTGACCCAAACTTCTTCTACAACCAAAGACGACACGCTGCACATCGGTGGCGGATATAAAACTTCACCTTGGTCCATAATTGATGGTGACCTCCGTGGCTATATTTCCAATGTGGTTTATAAGTCTGATTATTTCACACCAGAAGAAGCGTGGAACATTTACAGCGCCGGTTACAGTGGTGCTGGAATGTTTGATTTTGTTAACCGATACAAGCTGGACTTCAGTCTGCTCAAGGATGACCAAACCTTAGGACGTGTGACGTTTTAATAATGCACAATAATGCATGAATAATAAATTATTATATAAATCAATAATAATAGATTAACATAAGTTTTAGCATCCAATCAACATGAATCCAATGAATGCAATTGCGAATTTGGGTGGTAATGGCAATGGCGGTAATGGTAATGGTGGCGGTGGTTTAATCAATCAACCCATGGCTGCTCCCACACTCAATGAATTCAAATCACCTGACATTGTGAGCGGATCTAAATCGTTTTTGGATTCCAATAGCTACGTGGCCAAAGCCGCCTTTCTTATATTGACTGTCATCATTTTTGTCTACATACTGCGCGCATGTGTTGCAATCATTGGATTCTTGTTTTCGCCCAATTCCAGTCCATATTTGTTGAACGGAATGATTGACGCTAAGGTTGGCAACATGAGAATTCCACAGGACCCGTCACAGGCGAATGCCGTGACCATCATCCGATCCGCCAATGATGCAGTTGGAATTGCGTTAACGTGGTCAGTGTGGATATACATTAAACAAAATGGTCCGATAGATAATACTGATAAAAACAAATGGCGGCACGTGTTCAACAAGGGCAGTGCAACTGCGATAACTGACACAGATAAGGGAATCATGACGCCCAATAATGGGCCCGGTCTTTATTTGAAGGACGACTATTCTGCGATTCGCGTGGTCATGAGCACATTTGATAAACCGGACAAGTCCATTGATGTGGCGAATATCCCCATCAACAAGTGGTTCAACGTGATCATTCGTGTTGAAAACACGGATCTTGATGTGTTCGTGAATGGAGATTTGGCCCAACGCTTGAAGCTGGAGTCTGTCCCGTTTCAAAATTATGGTGACGTGAATGTGGCAATCAATGGTGGATTTAACGGCGTCATGTCGTCGTTGCGCTATTATAACACCGCACTCGGCACGCGGGCCATTGCAAACATTGTAAGTGAAGGACCCAATTTGAAAGCAATTGGCGCATCCGGCGGAGCACCAGGGTCAACGGATTATTTGTCCATGCGATGGTTTTATGGTCAATGGAACGCACCCGACTAGACTCAATTTATTTATGCACGAAGAATTTGGGCATGATCATGGTTTGTGCAGATTGGTCATTAATTTTTTTGAATGTTATTATTAATATGCATTAATTATAACAATTATACACACACATGCAAATCAAACATGCAGAACATGAATATGACTATATTATTGTAGGCGGAGGACCCACTGGATTGACACTGGCCCAAGTGCTGTCCTTTAAGCGCATACTGCTTGTTGAAAAACGCGACTATTTGGGAGGCTGCCACGGTGTTACTCGGGTGCACGACGGCATGATGACGGAGCACGGTCCTCGCATCTACATTGACAATTTCCTCATGTTCACGCAACTGTTGAATGACATGGGCGTTCAATTTGAGGACCTCTTTATGAAATACAACTTCAACACGGCAACCATGATGCTGGAGGCATTGCGAGTGCTCACCTTGAGAGAAATTGCTACCCTGTTTTGGAGTTTTATCACATTAAATGATTCATTTAAAGAAATAACATTGCTGGAATATCTATCGTCTCATGAGTTCTCAAATGCATCCATTGACATTTTGGATCGCATCGGTCGGCTCACCGATGGTGGCAGCGCGGACACTTACACCCTCTTCAGTTTTCTGCAAATTTTAAATCAGAATTTTTTATACGGAATTTACCAACCCCGGGTGCCCAATGATGTGGGGCTGTTTCGCATCTGGGAAAATGCGCTCCTGAAACGCGGTGTGGTCATCATGAAAAATGCCGCAATTGACCGATTCATTGTCAGTGATGATGATGCGAATGTGGCAGGCATTGTGTTGAGGGATTCGCGTGAATCCGAATCCAGGTCCATCGTGTGCGGATGCAAACGCATCATTCTGGCGTGTCCGCCCCAAGAAGTGCAGCGCATTTTGACCGCACATGCCGAGTTGGGTGCTGCATTTGGACCCGAGTTTTACCGATTTCAGCAGGAGACGCAGTATTTGCCTTACATTTCGGTTATTTTCCATTGGAGATCCGCGCTGAAGGTTCCGAAAATATGGGGCTATCCACGCACGTCGTGGGGGGTAGGCAATATTGTGTTGTCTGACTACATGGATTTTAACGACTCGCGGTCTAAGACCGTCATTTCGGCAGTGGTGACCATGCCCGATCGCCCGTCCGAGCATCTTACGTTGAGTGCGAACGAGATTGGCGACAAGCGCAGCATCATGAATGAAGTGTTTAGACAGTTGCGACAAATTTATCCGGACTTGCCGGATCCTGATTACCAGTTTTTGACGCAGAGCGCATACGATGAGAACCGCCGGCAGTGGGTGCCGTTCAATCACGCCTTCATGACGACCACGCACGGCCATGTGCCCAACCAATCGGTGCTGTACGCCAATCTTTATAACTGCGGCGTGCAAAATGGCAACAGCAGTTATAGCTTCACGTCCATGGAGTCCAGCGTGGCCAATGCGGTGCACTTGGCGACGGAGCTTCAGCCCGAATTGAAGGACTCAATGGCAACAAAATCAAATGCAAATGTGGTAAAAGTAAGAGAAGCAGTCACAGTGCGTTCATGTGTTGCGGTCATTGCGGCGGTTGCTTGCGTTGGAGTTGCTTGCATGGGGTTTGAACATCGTCGCCGCATTAAATAAAATGGGGTTCATTGTTTTAGAATCATATTCGGATTATTGCTCAATGAAATCAATCATATCATATATATATTATTCCATGGTCCGCGT
>Ga0214919_10000630_pt1 | contig 59713 bp, 59 predicted proteins | sample LL1503_MetaG_FD_177994 | JGI IMG/M metagenome (GOLD analysis project Ga0214919, IMG submission 177994) | Freshwater microbial communities from Lake Lanier, Atlanta, Georgia, United States - LL-1503 | ecosystem: Environmental > Aquatic > Freshwater > Lake | place: USA: Georgia | collected... | reverse complement strand
CACGATTGTTATGGGTTTTTTGCAGAATTGAATGCTTTAGTAGATACTGGCCCTACACTCACCAACGTAAATGATTTCCGTATTATTTTGTTAGAGAAAAATTAAGGCTATGCCACTAAATTCGCTCAGCTCACTTAGTATGGTGAAACCAGATGATTGGCATTTACATATTCGTGACGGTGTGGTACTTAAGGATGTGTTATCCCATACGGTTAAGCAATTTGCGCGGGCGGTGATCATGCCTAATTTGCAGCCACCCATTACGACAGTAGCGCTGGCCCAAGCCTATCGTGGGCGCATCGAGACGCAATTGCAGCAACTAATGCCCGCACGATTTACGCCGCTAATGACCTTATATCTTACTGACAATACACCTGGTGCAGAAGTTCAAAAGGCGCAAGATGCTGGAATTGTAGGCATTAAGCTATATCCTGCTGGTGCGACTACCAATAGTGATTCTGGGGTGAGTAATATAAAACACTGCAGTGCTGTTCTTGAGGCAATGCAAAAAGCGAATTTACCTTTATTAATTCACGGCGAAACAACCGACCCAGCTGTTGATGTATTTGATCGGGAGGCGGTTTTCATTGACCGCACGCTTGAACCATTGCGGCGTGATTTTCCTGAACTGCGTATTGTCTTTGAGCACATCACTACGATGCAGGCTGCTCAATATGTGCGCGATGCACATACGGCAAATAAAAATACCTTGGGTGCCACTATCACCCCCCAACATTTATTGATGAATCGCAACGCCATTTTTGCCGGGGGTATTCGCCCCCATCATTATTGTTTACCAGTTTTAAAACGTGAAGAACATCGCTTAGCATTGCTTGAGATGGCAACCAGCGGTAATGCGCGTTTCTTTTTAGGCACTGATAGCGCCCCACATCCAAAAGGCCTGAAAGAAAGTGCCTGTGGTTGCGCTGGATGCTTTAGCGCTTTTAACGCATTGGGTTTATATGCCGAAGCCTTTGAATCGGTTGGGCGGCTTGATCGACTTGAGGCATTTGCGAGTTTTTATGGCGCCGATTTCTATGGTTTGCCGAGAAATACTGAAATCATCTGCTTGCAAAAGCAAGCCCAACCAGTGCCAATTGAACTACCTTTGGGTGATACCACTATCGTCCCCCTGCGTGCAGGCGGAACTATTTCTTGGTCGCTCGCGTAATCTTCTGAGCTCGCTCTCAACTAAATTCTGGTGACTGCGTTAGACTTCAAGCGCAGAGTCAATTAGGCAATCGCCGCCTCTTTTAAAGGAGGGGGAGGAAAGTCCGGACTCCATAGGGAAAGGTGTTGGCTAACAGCCATCCACGGCGACGTGCGGAATAGGGCCACAGAGACGAGCGTATTTAGTTACGGTGAAACGCGGTAACCTCCACCTGGAGCAATCCCAAGTAAGCAGACGATGAGGCTTCTCGCTGAGTCTGCGGGTAGGGAGCTTGAGCCGTCAGGTAACTGCCGGCCTAGAGGAATGATTGCCCCTAGATGAAAGTCTAGGCGACAGAATCCGGCTTATCGATTGACTCTGCACTTTATATATAAGTTAGTAAGTATTTACTATATATAAAAATCAATTAAAACAATGACTTAAAATTATTAACAGCAATAAATACCTTTTAGTTCTTCTATAAGACTAGGGTAAACCCAAATTATTCTTGCATTGCACCAAATCGCCAGATAGAATGATTCCATTGTGCGGTTTTCCTTGTTATTAAAGGGGAATTACCGTATCACCCAGTGTCTCCTCCACCCAAACAAAGGTGGATTTCAGCCCAGGACCTAGTCCTGGGCCTTTTTTTAGGTTAGAATTCAAGGCTTTACTAAATTACCGATCTAGTCAGCGGTAATGGTTTTACCAGTTAAGTTGCATAAAAACTGCGAGCCTGCAAACATAAGCAGGGCCAAGGTGAATGTAGTTTAGTTGGGGTATGAATGGCTATAACAATTGAAGAAAATCATGAAAACTTTTTCCGCAAAACCCGCTGAGGTAAAGCGTGACTGGTTCGTGATTGACGCTACGGACAAAGTCCTCGGTCGTGTCGCCAGTGAAGTGGCACTCCGTCTACGCGGCAAGCACAAACCCGAATTTACCCCCCACGTTGATACCGGCGATTTTATCGTCGTCATTAACTCTGCCAAGCTACGCGTTACTGGTACTAAAGGCTTAAATAAAATTTATTACCGTCATAGCGGATACCCAGGTGGTATTAGCTCGACGAACTTTGACAAAATGCAAGAGCGTTTTCCAGGTCGTGCATTAGAAAAAGCGGTTAAAGGTATGTTACCTAAAGGCCCACTCGGTTACGCCATGATCAAGAAATTGAAGGTGTACGGCGATGCCGACCATCCACATTCGGCTCAACAGCCTAAAGCGCTAGAGATCTAAGGACCCCATATGGCAACGAATTACGGAAATTGGAATTACGGCACTGGGCGTCGCAAGAGCTCAGTTGCGCGCGTATTTATTAAATCAGGCAAAGGTGACATTATCGTTAATGGTAAGCCTATCGATGCTTATTTTGCACGCGAAACCTCGCGCATGATTGCGCGTCAGCCATTGGCTTTAACTAGCCATCTCACCACTTTTGATATTAAAGTGAATGTTCATGGTGGCGGCGAAACAGGCCAAGCTGGAGCTGTTCGCCATGGTGTTACACGGGCTTTGATCGATTACGATAATGCTTTGAAACCAACCCTTTCAAAGGCTGGTTTGGTCACCCGTGATGCACGTGAAGTAGAGCGTAAAAAAGTTGGTTTGCATGGCGCGCGTCGCCGTAAACAGTTTAGTAAGCGTTAATTTCGTTCAAACTGTTTTCGACAGGGTCGCGCAAGCGGCCCTTTTTGTTTTTACAATATGCATATAGAGTGGGGTATTGAGGAGAAGGTCATGATTAAGGTAGGCATTGTGGGCGGAACGGGGTATACCGGTGTTGAGTTATTGCGACTATTAGCGCAGCATCCCCAGGTTCATATCGAAGCAATTACTTCGCGTAGCGAAGCCGGCATGCCTGTCGCAGAGATGTTCCCCTCTTTGCGTGGAAAGCTTGACTTAAAATTTGTCACTCCCGAAGCGGCAAATTTAAATCAATGTGATGCGGTATTTTTTGCTACACCGCATGGCGTTGCCATGTCTCAAGCAAAAGCATTATTAGCTGCTGATGTAAAGATCTTAGATTTGGCTGCCGATTTTCGCTTAAAAGATCCGGCTGAATTTGAGCAATGGTATGGCATGCCGCATGCCTGCCCAGAAATTTTGGCTGAAGCAGTGTATGGCTTACCTGAAATTAATCGGGCGGCAATTCAACAAGCACGCGTTATTGGTCTGGCAGGGTGTTATCCAACAGCGGTGCAATTGGGTTTGGCCCCTTTGTTGGCGCCAAGCAATAATCAAGCAGGCGCTTTAGTCGATAGCGAACATATCATTGCCGATGCCAAATCGGGCACTTCTGGCGCTGGTAGAAAGGCAGAAATTGGAACTTTGCTCGCCGAAGCGAGTGATAATTTTAAGGCCTATGCAGTTAAAGGCCATCGCCATTTACCAGAGATTACCCAAGGCTTGAAAGCAATTGCGGGTCATGAGCAAATTGCCCTTACTTTTGTGCCGCATTTAACACCCATGATTCGGGGTATTCATGCGACCATTTATGCGCGTTTAACGGCTCATGGTATGACCCAAGATTACCAGCAGCTCTATGAAAATTATTACCGTGACGAGCCCTTTGTTGACGTTATGCCTGCGGGGAGTCATCCTGAAACCCGTTCAGTGCGGGGTAGCAATAACATCAGAATAGCGCTTCATCGCCCAGCAAATGGCGATACTTTGGTAATTTTGGTGGTTGAAGACAACTTAGTTAAAGGGGCTTCAGGGCAAGGCGTGCAATGTCTCAATTTAATGTTTGGCTTACCTGAAACCATGGGTTTAGAGCAAATTGCCCTCTTGCCATAAGGGGTTAATACTAGATCACCACAATATTATTGGCTGCAGCCCGCGGTTTTCTCATCAGCATGCCTTGTGCAGACTCGGGATTTAAAGCCTAAAATAAGCTATTGCATTTTGACTGAGGAGTTTTGCCATGACCCAACCATCTGTTTCTACTGATGCCGCACTTGATGCCACTGTTGCTGGCGCCGCGGCTGTTGCAAACATTGCTAGCGCCATGGACTCATCCGAGCCACCAACCCCACTCATTTTTACTGATAGTGCGGCAGCTAAGGTAGCTGATCTGATTGCTGAAGAAGGTAATAACGAACTCAAGTTGCGCGTCTTTGTTCAGGGCGGCGGTTGCTCTGGGTTTCAATACGGTTTTACGTTTGATGATGCTGTCAATGAAGATGACACGCAATTTGAAAAAAATGGCGTGACCTTATTGGTAGACTCAATGAGCTTTCAATATTTGGTGGGTGCCGAAATTGATTACAAAGAAGACATCAATGGTTCACAGTTTGTAATTAAAAATCCTAATGCAACGACTACCTGTGGTTGTGGATCTTCATTCTCGGCTTAATGTATTTATAAATTTAGTTAGGATAGTAGGCCCCTAAGACACGGGGTCCTGCTGCACCAGTTACGGCTGGCATATTAGCTGGCCGTTTATTTATATGAGCCCAAGCAAGCCAAGCAAAAGCTAAGCCCTCGACCCATTGCGGTTGAACTCCATGGACAGAACTTAAATCAACCGCCAAGTAGTGACCCAGCACTTCTGCCGCATTTGCGCGCAGCAAGGAAATTAAGGCAGCATTATTAGCGCCTCCACCACAAATAACGAGACGTTCTACGTCAGGTAAATAGTGCCTCAGTGCATTGCAGACAGAGTTGGAGGTCAAAGCCATTAATGTCGCTTGAATATCTTCAGGTTTAAGCTTGCGGCTAACAAGACGGTGTTTTAGCCAAGCTAAGTTAAAGTAGTCTCGCCCGGTACTTTTGGGTGGCGCTGCTTGAAAATAAGGATCGGCTAATAGCGCTTGTAGAAGCTCGACGTCACAAACACCGCTTGCTCCCCATGTACCACAATCATCAAAGGGTTTGCCTACGCTAGATTGTATCCAGCCATCCAGCAAGAGATTACCAGGACCAGTATCAAAGCCGAGGACCGGACCAGCTGCTTTTGGTAAGAGCGTTAAATTGGCAATGCCACCGAGATTAAGTACTGCACGGTTTTCGGTAGGCGAACTAAATTGCTGGGCATGAAAAGCGGGTACTAAAGGTGCTCCCTGGCCACCAGCGGCGATATCGCGTTGGCGAAAATCAGCGACCACAGCAATCCCCAATTTTTCCGCTAACAATGCTGCATTGATGGTCTGGTGTGTGTAAGCATGACCATTTGGCAAGCTTGGCTGATGTCGAATGGTTTGGCCATGTGCACCAATGGCGACAATATCCTTTGCCTGCAGTTGTGCCTTAGCCAGTAAGGTTTCTGCCACTTGAACATAAGCCATAGCTAAATCATTCGCTGCCAAATGTTCGCGATGAATTTCATTAGTACCAGTACTTTGAAGTTGTAATAGCATTTCTCGCAGAGCAGGGGTAAAAGATGCGCTCACACATTCAAGCGGCTGCACTTGACCGGCCGAGTTAATTTTTGCTAAAACGGCATCAATCCCATCTAAGCTGGTTCCCGACATAATGCCTAGATAGTAGGCTGCTGGTGTGGCTATGGCTGGCTCCTGAAATGCAGCGTTTTTAGGCCTCTTGCGAAGAGGTGCGACAATTGTATTAATTCATTTTAGACAATGAAACGGTAACTTACCTCACGTATTCATTAAATTCGGTATGACGGCTAAAAACCTGCAAAACAACTTCCCTTTGACTCCGGCTGTATTTACAGCGCTAGAAGTGACCAAACGCGGCTGCGACGAGCTATTAGTAGAAGCGGATTGGCTGACTAAGCTAGCCCGTAGTCAAGCCACTGGGGAGCCATTGCGGATTAAACTTGGCCTTGACCCTACCGCCCCAGATATTCATTTAGGTCACACAGTGGTATTGAATAAGCTGCGTCAACTGCAAGATTTGGGGCATACCGTTATCTTCTTAATTGGCGATTTCACCAGCATGATCGGCGATCCCTCAGGACGTAACTCAACTCGCCCGCCTTTAACAGTCGAAGCCATCGCTGAAAATGCGCAAACCTATTACAAACAAGCTAGTTTAGTGTTAGATCCTAATAAAACTGAGGTGCGATATAACAGTGAGTGGTGTGACCCCTTAGGTGCACGGGGCTTGATTCAATTAGCGGCAAAATATACTGTGGCACGAATGCTCGAGCGCGATGATTTTACAAAACGCTATAAGAGCGGCACGCCAATCTCGGTCCACGAATTTTTATATCCCTTGATGCAAGGTTACGATTCAGTTGCGCTAAAAAGTGATTTAGAGCTTGGCGGAACTGATCAAAAATTTAATTTACTGGTAGGCCGTGAATTACAACGTGAATATGGTCAAGAACCCCAGTGCATCTTAACTATGCCATTATTGGTTGGGCTTGATGGCGTTGAAAAAATGAGTAAGTCCAAAAATAACTATGTGGGCATTAGCGAGCCAGCAAGTGAAATGTTTGGCAAGCTCATGAGTATTTCGGATGAGTTAATGTGGGATTACTATTTACTATTATCATTTCGTCCCATTGCAGAAATTGATTTAATGAAACAAGAAGTTGCTGCGGGCCGTAACCCCCGCGACTGTAAAGTGCTGCTCGCACAAGAAATCGTGAGTCGCTTTCATTCAAGTCAAGCGGCTGATAAAGCCCTCGAAGATTTTAATCATCGCGCTAAGGGAGGGATACCCGACGATATCCCTGAGGTAACTCTAGAAGGTGCCCCCTTGAGTCTCGCAGCCCTTTTAAAAATGGCGGGTTTAGCGCCATCGACCACTGAAGCAAATCGCAATATTGAACAAAACGGCGTGAAGATTGATGGTACGGTGGTTACCGATAAAGGGATTAAGCTTGAAGCTGGAAATTATATTGTGCAGGTTGGGAAACGCCGCTTTGCAAAAGTAACACTAAATAAATAATTTACTAACTCAGTAAATCGAGATTAGCCGAATTATTTGGTGGCGTTAAACCAAAGTGCTCATATGCTAAACGCGTTGCAATACGGCCTCGTGAGGTACGCTGCAAGTAACCTTGTTGAATTAAGTACGGCTCCAAAACATCTTCGATCGTATCGCGCTCTTCGCCAATGGCTGCCGCTAAATTATCAATCCCTACTGGGCCACCATCAAATTTATATAAAACGGCTTCTAATAGTTTGCGATCCATTACATCAAAGCCGCTAGGATCAACATCTAACATGAGCAGGGCAGCATCAGCAATTGCTTTAGTAATAACCCCACTACCTTTGACTTCGGCAAAATCTCGTACCCTGCGTAACAGGCGGTTTGCTACCCGCGGCGTGCCACGAGCCCGCTGAGCAATTTCAACTGAGCCTGCCGGATCAATTTTCGCTTTCAGTAAATTGGCCGAGCGCTCAATAATGCGGGTTAACTCTTCGGTGGTATAGAACTCGAGTCGGGCCACAATACCAAAGCGATCGCGTAAGGGGTTGGTAAGCATGCCTGCGCGTGTGGTTGCGCCAATTAAGGTGAAGGGCTTTAGTTCTAATTTCACGCTGCGCGCTGCAGGGCCTTCACCAATCATAATATCGAGGGTGTAATCTTCTAACGCTGGATATAAAATTTCTTCAACAATCGGCGAAAGTCGGTGAATCTCATCAATGAATAAGACGTCATTGGTTTCAAGATTGGTTAACAAAGCCGCAAGATCGCCAGGCCGATCAAGTACTGGCCCACTAGTTTGGCGTAAATTGACCCCCAGTTCACGGGCAATAATATGCGCTAAGGTTGTTTTTCCAAGCCCAGGCGGGCCAAAGAGTAAAACATGGTCAAGTGCTTCTTGACGAGCGCGGGTGGCGGTAATAAAAATTTCAAGTTGTTCGCGGGCTTTGGTTTGGCCGACATACTCATCAAGTTGTTTGGGGCGAAGAGCCCGTTCAAATAGGGCTTCAGAATTACCAGCGGCGCTGACAATACGCTCTATCGCACCATCTTCGGGTTCTGCACTTAAGTCATCAGTATGGATTGCCATGCTAGCAGTGTATTCGTTTGCGAGAAATTAAATTTTAGAAAGTGATTTTAGGCCTAAGCGAATGCCCTCAGAAACCGAGGTATCAGGCGGTATTTGCTTAAGAGCAAAGAGAGCCTCTTTTTCGGAATAACCTAAGGAGAGAAGCGCTTGTAGTACTTCGCTATTAGCTAGGGTAATCGAAGAACTGCTAGCACCATCGACACCGATGCCTAAATCGGGCCCCAACTTTCCTTTTAGTTCAAGCAGCAGGCGCTCTGCGGTTTTTTTGCCGATACCGGGCACTTGGGTTAAGCGAATTGTTTCTTGAGCAGCAATGGCTTGTACTAACTCGTTCACACTCATACCAGAAAGCAGGGCTAAAGCGGTGCGCGAACCCACCCCGCTTATTTTAATTAAAGCCCGAAAGGCCATGCGCTCATTTTCAGTGGCAAAACCAAACAGCTGTTGCGCATCTTCGCGAACCTGAAAGTGCGTTAATAAGGTGACCATTTGATTGAGCTTGGGTAAACCATACAGGGTGCTCATTGGTACATCAATTTCATAGCCCACACCTTGGCAGTCGACTAAAAGCCGCGGCGGATGAATTGCAATCAGAGTTCCGTAAATTCGACCAATCATAGACAGCCATTATCCTTTGAAGTGATGGGCAGCACAAATTGCCACCCCTAAGGCATCAGAGGCATCTGTTCCAGGCGCGCGATTGAGGCGTAATAAGCGTTTAATCATGTCTTGTATTTGGGCTTTTGCAGCACGACCCGTACCAACAATTGATTGCTTTACACGTAAGGCACTGTACTCTGCAACGGGTAGTTTTGCCGCCACTAGGGCAGCAATTACAGCGCCACGGGCTTGCCCCAACATCAAAGTCGAGCGGGGATTAACATTCAAAAAGACCTCTTCAATTGCTGCGGCCTCGGGATGGTATTGGTCTAAAACTTCTGTAATGCCCACATAAAGGGTGCCTAGTCTTTCAGGTAAGCCCTTACTAGGATCGCCGCTTTGAATCGTCCCTGATGCTACATAGCGCAATTGTTGTCCATCAACATCAATAATCCCAAATCCAGTTGTACGTAAGCCTGGGTCGATACCGATCCAACGCATCGGCTTAGTGACGGAAATGGCGAACGCCAGTAAAGACCATGGCAATGCCTGTTTCATTCGCAGCCGCAATAATTTCCTCATCACGCATGCTGCCACCCGGCTGAATGACACTAGTTGCACCTGCCGCAACTACTACATCAAGGCCGTCGCGAAATGGAAAAAAAGCATCGCTAGCCACGACTGAGCCAATTAAACTTAAGCCTGCATGTTCGGCTTTAATTTTGGCAATACGGGCTGAGTCAACGCGACTCATTTGACCCGCACCGATGCCTAAAGACATGCCATTACCGCAATACACAATAGCATTGGACTTCACAAATTTAGCAATACGCCAAGCAAATAATAAATCGTCTAATTCTGCTGCGCTGGGCTGGCGTTGGGTAACAACCTTAAATTCAGTAGGCGAACAATTTTTTGTATCAGTAGTTTGTACTAAAAGGCCACCCCCAACTCGTTTAAAATCATACGTATTAGTAGCATTTGCCAGTGGAATTTCTAGTAAGCGCACATTTTCTTTGCTAGCAAAGACCGCTTTTGCTTCAGCCGTAAAGCTCGGGGCAATTAGCACTTCAACAAATTGCTTAGCAATTACCGCAGCAGCTGCGCCATCACAAACCGTATTTAGGGCAATGATGCCACCAAAGGCTGAGCTTGGATCTGTTTGCCAAGCTTTTTGATAAGCCTCAAGCGCGCTTGCACCCAGCGCAACTCCGCACGGATTAGCATGTTTAACAATTACACAAGCGATCGAATTAGTATCCAAGTGGTTTTGTGCTGGTAGAAAACTTTTGACACATTCCCATGCTGCATCAGCATCGGCAATATTGTTGTATGACAAGGCTTTGCCCTGTATTTGCTGATAATTCGCTAAAGCACCGGGAATTGGATTGATATCGCGATAAAAAGCAGCCGCTTGATGGGGGTTTTCGCCGTAACGCATCTCTTGCACTTTTTCAAAGGCTAAATGTAAGGTATTGGGGAAAAGCGAGCGTTGCTGATGATCGAGGCGGTCGTCTAAAGCAGATAAGTAGTTCGCGATCGCGCCATCATACTGTGCTGTATGAGCAAACACTTTTTTAGCTAAGCGTAAATTAGTAGCATAAGAAACAGAGTTGCGCTGTTGACGCATTTCAGTCAACACGCCTTCATAATCATCGGGAGAAATTAATACAGTTACATCTTGGTGATTTTTTGCTGCCGCTCGCAACATTGCAGGACCGCCAATATCGATATTTTCTACTGCCTCAGCAAAATCACAAGTTTCTTTTGCAACGGTGGCATTAAATGGATATAAATTAATAACCAAGAGATCAATCGTTTGAATGCCATGTTTTTGCAGCGCTGCCATGTGCTCAACAGAATCGCGCCTTGCTAGTAAACCCCCATGGACCATTGGGTGTAGAGTTTTCACTCGACCATCGAGCATTTCTGGAAACTGCGTTAAAGCAGCTACTTCAATCACTGATATGTTGTTTTCGGCCAATAATTTTGCCGTCCCACCAGTTGAAATTAACTTGACGCCAAGCTCATGCAGGGCCTTAGCTAAAGGCACAATGCCCGTTTTATCGGAGACTGAAAGTAGGGCGGTTTGAATCATTGTGAATAGTTTAAATGGGCTTATTTAATTAAATGGTATTGCCGTAATTTTTTATGTAGGGTATTCCGATTCAGACCAAGGTATTGGGCAGCTAGCGATTGATTCTGCTTAGCATGGTGCATGACTACTTCAAGCAGGGGTTTTTCAACTACATTTAAGACCATCTGATAGACATCGTTGGGTGCTGTACCTTTGAGATCGTCTAGATAAGTTTGGAGGTGGGTTTGTACGCAGACAGCAATGGGATTTTTATTAGGCATAGTTAAAATATTAAGCAGCTTCAAGAAATAATAGATGATTAGAGTGCACTTGCATTTCTGCAAAAAAATCATTGACCATGGCTAATTGGGTACGACAATCATCAGCGGTATTCATGCGTTGCCGAAAAACGTGTGAGTTACGCAAGCCTTTGCAATACCAACCAATGTGTTTGCGCGCAGTTCGTAAGCCAGTATATTCGCCATAAAAAGCATAATGATCAAGCAAATGATCATTCATGATTTGTTGAATTTCAGTAATTTGGGGCGGAGGTAGGAGGGTGCCGGTTTTGAGATAGTGCTCGATTTCACGAAAAATCCAAGGCCGACCTTGTGCGGCACGTCCAATCATGATGGCATCCGCTTTAGTCTGTTTTAAAACTGCCAGGGCTTTTTCTGGACTATCAATATCGCCATTGGCAACGATCGGAATTCCGACTTGATTTTTTACTGCAGTAATTTGATCATACTCTGCAGAGCCGTGAAATAGATCGGCTCGAGTTCGTCCATGAATAGTTAAGACACTAATACCAGCAGATTCAGCAATGCGGGCAATAGCGAGCGCATTTTTGTGATCACGATCCCAGCCGGTACGAATTTTTAAACTCACTGGCACAGCATCAGGACCAACACCAACTGCTTGAATCACAGCATCAAGTATTTTTCCAACGAGAATTTCATTCTTCATCAGCGCCGAGCCAGCCGCGACGTTACAAACCTTTTTAGCGGGACATCCCATATTGATGTCAATAATTTGCGCCCCTTGAGCAACATTAATACGGGCAGCTGCTGCCATCGTGAGCGGGTCAGCGCCAGCAATTTGCACAGCAATAGGCGCAAACTCACCCACATGATTCGCGCGTCGTTGGGTTTTTTCGCTGTTCCACAAGGTTACATTCGAGGCAATCATTTCTGATACAGCGTAGCCAGCACCCAGTTTTTTGCACAACTGTCTAAAAGGACGATCGGTTACGCCCGCCATTGGGGCAACAAAAAGTTGATTGCTTAATTCGTGGGTACCAATTTTCATGAAATGACTTGAGCTAAAAGCAGTAAGTAGGCAGTTACTTTAGCATAGTGTGCGAGTTAACTGCTTAAATTTTAAGCAGCAAAAAAGAATGGCGGGTCGACCCTCTTTTAGCGCCGCCCAAACATCATTTGGCGCGCCAAACTTGTTTTTAGTGGCGGGAGCCATTGCAAAGCGGATAAGGCTAAACCGCGAGTGAAGACGACTGGCAAGAATTGAGAGGTAAAAACACGTGCAAGAAAATCGGTAATACCAATTGTGGTTTTGCGGTCAGCATTGCGCGTGCGGGCATAGTCTTGTAATAAGGCAGCTACCGAATTAGCTGAGCCCAAGTGCGTTGGGCGAGAAAAAAACCAAGCTAATTTTTCGGCTAACAAGTAGGCATCACGCAAACCTAAATTGAGACCTTGACCCGCTACTGGATGTAGTGTTTGTGCAGCATTACCAATCCATACCGAATGATCAACCGCAACTTCTTTACGATAATTTAAGCCGAGTTCATAAAGGCGACGTTCACGTACGCTAATGAAATGACCCAAGCGGCTACCGAATTGGCGTTGCAGGGCGGCTAAAAAATCAGGTTCATTGAGTTCTAGACGCTGTTGTGCAGTACTGGGCGTACTGCACCAAACTAAATTCAAGAAATGCTCACCCGCATGACTTGGAAGTAAGGCCAGCGGACCTTCAGGAGTAAAGCGTTCCCAAGCCTGATGGGCTTGTGGTTGATCTACTTCAACTAATCCAACAAGGGCGCTTTGATCGTAACTGCGACCTGCTTCAATCCACTCCTGTTGATTAAATAAGCCACCTTCGGCATGCACCACGCAAGCACTCTCTGCCGACTCGACTTGACTTGCTAGGTCAGGCGTTTCATTGCTGTGTATCCAAGAAAAGTGCGGGCTAGATGGTTGTAGCTTGCGTAAGGCCTGACGTAATGCAAGGTGAATATCGCGATAGCGCGCAATATGACCGAGCGCATCTTGATGTAATTCTTCACGAGTCATGATGGCGCGACCAAAGCGACCCGCTTGCGAGACGTGGATGCGATGAATTTCAGGGCAATTGGTTGGCCAAGCATGAATCGTCTCAAGTAATAATTTACTACCGTGGGAAAGCGCAATGCCACGAGTATCACTACGTTTATCACCATTTTCTAGCGCTTCATCAGTACGCGGATTACGATCAATTAATGCTAATTTTAAAGTTGGTAATTGTTGAAGGCACCAAGCGGCACAAGCCAGGCCAACAGGCCCACCACCTTGAATCACTACATCCCAAGTTAGGGAATTCAAATTTGATTTCACTCAGACTCACGCATCGTGCGTTCAATTTCGTTTGCAAGTACCGGCACACCCCGAGAAATTAAATCGCAACCCTGTGCTGTAATGACCGCGTCATCTTCAATCCGAATACCGATATTCCAAAACGCTTCAGGCACAGTGGCAGAAGGACGAATATATAAACCAGGCTCAACGGTAATGACCATTCCTGCTTGTAGCTTGCGCCAAGGTTTATCTTGCTTATTTTGCGTAAGATCTTCGCTAGGCTCACGATAAGAGCCGACATCATGAACATCCATGCCTAACCAATGGCTGGTGCGATGCATATAAAAAGGCTTATAAGCAGCAAGCTCAAGGGCATTGTCAAGTGATCCAACTTCACTTAATGCAATGAGTTTTTCGTCAATTAAACCTTGGGTTAGAACGCGCAAAGCAGCTTCGTGTGGTTGTATAAAAGTATTGCCGACAAGAGCAGCAGCAATTGCTGCTGCTTGGGCTGTCTGGGTAATGTCATACAAAGCCCTTTGTGGACCAGAAAAAACTCCATTGACCGGAAAGGTACGGGTGATATCGGATGCATAGCCATCTAATTCACAGCCTGCATCAATCAAGCAAAGCTCGCCATTACGCAATTCTGTCGCGCCGGCACGGTAATGTAAGACGCAGGCATTTGCTCCCGTAGCCACAATGCTGTTATAGGCAACGCTTTGCGCGCCGCTATGGCGAAATTCATGTAATAACTCAGCTTCAATTTGGTATTCGTACATACCGGCGCGACACTTTTGCATTGCCCGCAAGTGGGCTCTTGCAGAAATTGCCGCCGCTTGGCGCATGGTGGCAATTTCATCGACGCTTTTAAGCAGACGCATTTCATGTACCAAAGCCTCAATGTCATGTAACTGGGATGGCGCATTGACTCCCGCCCGTGCCTGTTGGCGCACCTGTTCAATCCAATAGCGCACCCGACGATCATTTTCAGCACTATTCGCTAAGCGGGTATATAAGGCAGTTTGATCGGCAATTAATTCGGGCAGCTTGGTATCAAGAGCTTGATTGGCGTGGGCAAAATCAACCCCCAGTTTTTCAGGTGCTGCCTCGGGCCCTAAACGCCAACCATCCCAAATTTCTCGCTCGGGGTCTTTAGGTCGACAAAATAAATGGGTTTCAAGTTGAGTCCCGCTCACGTTTAAGGCCAAAGTAGCACCAGGCTCATCAAAGCCAGTGAGGTAGAAAAAATCACTGTCATGGCGGTACGGATAATCGCTATCCCGATTACGAAAGGCCTCTGGCGCAGTCGCAATTAAGGCTAAGCCACCACCGGTGTGTTGGCGCATTAGTTCGGCGAGACGGGCGCGTCGAGCTGCATAAATGCTCGGGTTAAAGGAGGTATGAAGTTGGCTCATGATTTATTTGGAACCCTGATTTAGCTCGTTCAGGCGGGCAGGGCTCCCTACATCGTGCCATGAACCCAAATATTTTTCACCGGTCACTTGGTTTTGTGCCATGGCGGCTACTAGTAAAGGTGCTAATTTAGCCTTTTCACCTCGTATTAAACCTTTAAATAGGTCGCGATGGTAAATGCCAAGACCTGAGAAAGTTAAGCGCTCAGCCGGCTGACCTAATTGGCTTTCTTTAGCCTCTCCCGCCAAGGTTTTAAGCTCCTCTGCCCACACTTTACCCCTTTGTAGATAAAAATCGCCAGTAGGATGTTGGCTAGGATTGGGGACCAGAATGAGGTGAGCCAATTGCTGTTCATGCGCTAAGCGCATGGTCTTTATAAAAGCTAATAACTGCGCTAGTGGAAAGCCAGGGCAAAAAACATCGCCATTCATCACAATAAAATAATCTGCAGGAGCCAAAATGGGTAAAGCCTGGCAAATGCCCCCCGCTGTTTCAAGGGCTTCCTCTTCGGGCGAATAATCAATGTGTAAACCAAAGTCTGCACCTGTACCCAGTGCAGCGCTAATTTTTTCACCCAACCAGGCAAGATTAATAACAACCCGTTCGATGCCAGAATTCTGCAAAGTTTCGAGATGCCAAGTTAATAATGATTTACCTTGAACCTCGAGGAGGGGTTTTGGTAAGACATCAGTTAACGGACGCATTCGCTCACCGCGACCAGCAGCGAGCAATAAACAAGGAATTGGTGGATCCATAGAGCCAATATTAACCATTAGTGCAGCGCTGCAAGAAGATGCGCAAGGGGCTTAAATTCGATATATCGATTGGCAACATTTTGCGCATAGTGCAACACCAGCGGAATATCTTTTAGGTAAGCATTTTTTCCATCGCGATAATTTAGGCGGGCAAAAATGCCTAAAATTTTTAAGTGACGTTGTAAGCCCATCCATTCAAAGTCACGAAAAAAATCCCCAAAGTCTGGTGGCACCGCTAAGCCAACCTCTCGTGCAGTTTCCCAGTAAAAAATCATCCAATCAAGCACTTTTTCATCTGGCCATTGAATATAAGCATCGCGTAAAAGTGAAGTTAAGTCGTAAGTAATAGGCCCATAAACCGCATCTTGAAAATCTAAAATTCCGGGGCTGTGATGCGGCGAGAGCATTAAATTGCGTGAATGATAGTCACGATGGACGAAGACCTTGCTTTGCGCTAAATTATTTTTTATGAGGAGATTAAAGCAAGCACTTAATTGGTCTTGCTGTTTAGAATTGAAATTCATTTGTAGATGACGCAGCAAATACCACTCGGGAAATAAATCGAGTTCGCGTTGCAAAAGTTCGCTATCGTAATTTGGCAAGATATTTGCTTGGCTAGCTAATTGCAATTGCACTAAGGCTGTGATTGCCTCGCGATACAGTTTGTCAGCATTGTTTGGTGTCAGCGCATCTAAATACGTGGTGCTGCCCAAATCGCTGAGTAAGAGAAAGCCAGCTGGTGAATTTTCAGCCAAAATTTGGGGTACATTTAATTGGGCCTCGGCAAATAAACGCGCTACTCTAATAAAGGGTTCAATGGATTCTTTATCGGGTGGCGCATCCATCACAATCAGAGTTGGATAATTGGCCTTTGTAGACCGAATGCGGAAGTAGCGGCGAAAGCTAGCATCTGCCGAAGCTGGCGCCAAAGAGTCCAGATCGAGCTGCCAGGGGATGGCTAAAGCCCCTAGCCATTGGCCTAGTGCAGATAAGCGAGAGTCAAGCATGGTCGGTTCGTATAATAAGTCGAGTCTAGATTTATGAGTCATTATCGCCGTCGCGCCGGCCTTTGCGCCCCCGTTCATTTTGCACCCAGCGTACGATTGATTTTGGGTGCGACTTTATTACGTTTGGCAGCCGAAACCATGGCCCAAACTGCGGTCATTCCACCCCCTGCTGCTGCCCCAACAGTAACTACTTTATTTCCCGATAAAGGCTATCAAAAGGGCTTGAAATTTGATGATCAATTGCGCCTTGGCAAACCCATTCCCGATGATCAAGCGCTAACTTTTACGGCTAGCGATGCGATCGATGGAGTAGTCGAGCGCGAAATGAAATTGCAGGGGCGGGCACAAATTCGTCGCGGCGGAACCGTAATGAAAGCTGATCAAATTACGTATGATCCCGATTCCGACACAGCCAACTTAATTGGCAATGTAGAGTTAGTCAAAGATTCTGCTGTTTTCATGGGGCCCAAAGCGCGGTTGCGCGTAGACGCTCGCGAGGGTGGGATGGAGGATCTGACATATGAGTTTCGTGATAGCCGCGTCCGCGGGCGGGCGAAAAAATTAACCGTAGCGTCTGCCGACACCTATCAATTAGAACAACCCATTTACACCACCTGCGCACCAGATAATCTCGATTGGTATTTCAGTGCTAGTCAACTTGATCTAGATCAAGAGCAGCGCACTATGACGGTTAAAGATGGGGTAATGCGATTTTTTGATGTACCAATGCTGTATCTGCCTTACATTAGTTTGCCTACATCAAATCAACGTCGCTCTGGATTTTTAGCGCCTGTCGCTGGCTATAGCACTACCAATGGCATCGATGTAACCGAGCCTTACTATATGGACATTGCGCCGAATCGTGACTTATTAATTTTGCCTCGCTATATGAGTAATCGCGGTCTGCAGTTGGGTGGGAATTTACGTTACCTAGAACCAAAATATACTGGCGCTTTACAAGCCGATATTCTGAATGATCGGCTAACTAACTCCTTACGTTGGAAATATGACTTACAACATCGCGAGGCAATTTTGCCAGGATGGAATGCCTACGCTAATGTGGCTAAAGTTTCTGACAACACCTATCCAATTGATTTTTCACGCTCAATCGCAGCAGCCGTATCAACGCAATTTCGCCAAGAGATTGGCACGAGCTTCGCGATGCCGGGAAATAGTGCATTAACGGGTTGGAATTTCACGGCCCGCACTTTAACTTTTCAAACTTTACAGCCTGATCCCGCGAGCATTGTAGGCGCGCCATATAATATTTTGCCTGAAATAAAAGCCTCGTATATTAAAAATAACTTTTTAAATTTACCTACTACTGGAACATTTAAAGGGCCCGATGCATATTTCAATGCCGATTTCACGCGCTTTCAATACAACATAGCTGGCAATTTAGCCGGTACAGCGCCTGGCCCTTATAGTGATGCTTCGCGTAGCGTAATAAAGGGGGGCATTAGTGCTTCACAAACTACGCCTGGATATTACCTTACCCCCAAGATCTTTTTTCAGGCAAATAATTACAGCGCAGTTTCTTCAACCCCAGGCGCTGCCCCAGCACAAGGTTTTATTATTCCCACTATTACCCTAGATAGTGGCATGGCATTTGAGCGAGAAGCCACAGAATTAAAGGGGTTTTTTGGTCGAGACATGTTATTAACAGTAGAGCCTCGCGCTTATTATGTTTACACCCCTTATGTGAACCAAAGCAATGTGCCTAACTTTGATACAGGCGACCAAGGTTTTGGTATTTCACAAATATTTGCCCCCAATACGTTTATTGGTAATGACCGCGTATCCGATGCCAATAAAGCCACTTTGGGTATAACCAGTCGTTTACTGGACGCCCAAACTGGGGCAGAGCGAGCCACTGTCATAGTAGCTCAGCAACAGCAATTTCAGGGGCAAAAAGTGTCAACCTCAACCACCGTGCAAAATCCTTCCACCTATTCTGATACTTTAGGTGCAGGTACGGTGCGCTTACCCGGAAACTTTAATCTTGATCTATTTGGGCAATTCAATACCCAGCTTAGCCGCTTTGTGCAATCAAGCGTTGGGGCAGGGTGGAACCCAACGCCTGGACGCTTAATTAACTTTGGATATCGTAATGTCTGGACGGTGCCGGTGCCGGGCGTTTCTGCTGGGGCCACGACCACTGACCAATATAGCGCTTATGGGCAATGGCCCATAACCAAGCATGTTTCGCTAATGGGACGTTGGGGGTATGATGCCCTTGCTAGTAAAACCCTCAATACCATGGCGGCAGTAGAATACGACCAAGATTGTTGGGCTATTCGCATGGCATATTCACAAGTATTAACCAATGCGGCCACGAATACCCAAATTTTATTCCAACTAGAATTTAAAGGTTTTGGCGGTATTGGTAACAACCCAGTTGACATCATGAAACTAAATATTCCCGGATATAAACCGGCACCTCAGGCCTTGCCACCATCCTCTTTTGAAAACTATAAGTGATTGTAAAGACCTATTTATTACCGCTCTTGTATCGACTTGCATTCAGCACATTGATGGCTGGATGCGGTTTGGCTTTTGCGCAAAATAGTACTAAAACCAGCCCGCCTCCTGGGGCTAATAAAGTAGTCGCAGCAAGCCCTACTCCTACTAGTAAAGTGCGTAATTTAGATGGCGTAGCAGCAATTGTGAATACTGGCTATATCACGCGTAAGGATATTGATGATCGGGTCATTGAGATTGAGGCTCAAATGATTAAGAGCGGTAAAAAACCACCTGATCCAGTCACTTTTCGTAAAGAGGTTTTAGAACGTCTCATCGTTGAAAAAATTATGCTTCAAGAGGCAGAAAGTACGGGAATTATTATTTCCGACAAAGAGCTCGATGCGATCATTGGCAAAATTGCCGCACAAAATAAACTTACCGTCGCCGAGTTTCGGGAAAAAGTTATTCAAAATGGGATGAGCTTGAAACAATACCGCGATATTTTGCGCAGCGATGTAGTGTTAGCGCGTTTACGCGATCGTGAAGTAGAGGGGCAAATTAAAATTTCTGATGCTGAAGTGGATAATTATATTATCGAGCGTATGCAAGTGATGGCGGCAGCAGCAAACTCTCCCCCCGCACAAAATCAAGAGCCTATAAAGCCAGGTTCTGGCCCCGAAGAAATTGATGTGGCACAGATTTTTATTCCGGTCGATCCCAGCGCTGGGCTTGGAGCCCAAACCGAGGCCCGAAAAAAAGCCGAGACTATTTTGAAAACTGCGCGCGGAGATATCGATTTTATGAAGCTTGGCGCTCAAGCAGCAAAAGAAGATTCGAAGATTAAATTTCAAGAGCTAGGTTATCGAACCCCAGACCGATTGCCACAAATTTTTTATGAATCAGTCCGTAATTTAGGTTCAGGACAAGTGGCAACTGCTGTACTTAAAAGCCCTGCTGGTTTTCATATTTTAAAAGTTTTAGACCGCCGTTCTTTATCTGAACGCCCCCCAATAAACACCACAGCAGTTACCAGTAGTGAGTCTGCTAATGCGGAACCTACCGCCCCGCAAAATATCATGGTGACCCAAACTTTGGCTCGTCATATTTTAGCTCGTCCTCGAGCAGGTTTTAGCGATGCCGATGCCGAAAGAAAGTTGAATGGTTTTCGTGAACAGATAAAAGCGAAGACAGGTGACTTTGGTGAGCTAGCAAAAAAGTTTTCTGAAGACGGCTCGGCTGCTAACGGCGGCTTATTGGGATGGATGGGGCCTGGCGATTTAGTGCCTGAATTTGAACAAGCCATGAACCGTTTACAAATTGGAGAGGTTAGTAGCCCAGTTAAAAGTCAATTTGGTTGGCACTTAATTCAAGTGGTCGAGCGACGAGAAGCGCAGCTAACAGTAGATAAACAACGTCAATTTGCCAAAGCGGCACTACGTGAACGGAAGATTGAGCAAGCATATCAAGATTGGGTGCGCCAACTTCGCGATAACGCTACAGTGAAATTAATTAATACCGATAATGTCGCTGCCCCTTGAGCTTGTCATTACTACGGGCGAGCCTGCTGGCATCGGCCCAGAAATTGCTTTAGCAGCAGCCAAACAATTTCTCCAAGAAAATGATGCGGTAAGTATTACCTTATTAGGTGACCCTAGTTTATTTAAAGCGATTGAGCAAAAAAAACCGCTGCCTTGGTCGGAACAATTACGATTAGAGCCAATCTCTTTAAAAACGCCAGCTAGCGCAGGTCAACTAAATCCAGAAAATGCACCGTATGTTTTGAGCATGTTAGATCATGCACTAGCAGGTTGTTTGTCAGGGCGTTTTGGGGCCATGATTACTGCGCCGATACAAAAAAGTATCCTCAATCAAGCGGGCATCCCTTTTTCTGGACATACCGAGTATTTAGCCCAACAGTGCCATTGTTCACAAGTGGTGATGATGCTATGTGCGAATATACCAGCAGGCATCTTGGGTCTGGCAAGGTCAAATCCATTACGTGTGGCTTTAGCAACGACGCATTTACCAATACAGGAAGTCCCTGCAGCTCTTCATCGAGAGACCTTAGTAAAAACAATAGATATTTTGCAGCAGGATTTACAGACTTGGTTTGCAATCGAACAACCACGCATTGCCGTAGCCGGCTTAAATCCACATGCTGGCGAGGGCGGGTATTTGGGGCAGGAAGAAATCACTATTATTGCTCCGGCTATTTTGGCGGCCCAACAAAAAGGAATTGCGGTTACGGGGCCGATTCCAGCTGATGCCTTATTTAACCCACGTAATTTATCTGCATATGATGTTTTTTTAGCGATGTATCACGATCAAGGTCTTGCACCATTTAAATTTGCAGCCTTTGGCAGTGGCGTTAATGTTACTTTAGGCTTGCCAATCATCCGTACTTCAGTAGATCACGGTACTGCACTTAATCTGGCTGGGCAAGGTTTGGCTGATGCTAGCAGTATGCTAGAGGCTTTGCGTTTAGCGTTTCAATTAGCTCAGCAGCGCGCGCAGAATAAATCTCATGCATCACGCCCGTAAGCGTTTCGGCCAAAATTTTTTAAAAGATGACGGGGTTATCCATGCCATTATCAACATCATCAACCCGAGTGCCGATGCACAGATCATAGAAGTTGGACCGGGCTTGGGGGCGCTAACCTTGCCGCTACTAAACCAAGTTGACCACTTAGATTTACTGGAAATCGACCGTGATTTAGTCGCCTATTGGCGGGCAAAAAACATACCAGGAATTGAAATTATCGAAGGCGACGCACTAAAGTTTGATTTTGTGAATTGGGCTAAACATTCGAATTCAAAGACCAAGGAAAATAGCCAAGAAAAAACGCTGCCTCAAAGCAGACCTCGTCTGATTGTCGGTAATTTACCTTACAACATATCATCACCCTTATTGTTTCATTTGCTTTCAGTGGCCCCCTTCATCAATGAACAAGTATTTATGTTGCAGGCTGAAGTCGTTGCCCGCATGGTAGCAGTAGACGGTGGTGCAGACTTTAGTCGACTATCGGTCATGCTGCAAGCGCGTTACCACCTGGAGCAAGTCTTAGCAGTACCGCCCACTGCTTTTGAGCCTCAACCTAAGGTGAATTCAGCTGTTGTCCGCATGATTCCACGGCAGCAATTTTCTTTAAATCAAGATGAATGGCGGGCTTTAGAAAAAATCGTTGCGGCGGCATTTTCGCAGCGCCGCAAGATGTTACGTACTAATTTACAGAGTTATAGCGAACGCTTGGCTTTAAGTGACTCAGATCTCAAACTCCGCGCTCAAGATATACCCGTAGCTCAATATATCGAGTGGGCTTGCCGTTTAGTGCAGACTTAATAAAAGCAATGCCTTAACAGCAGCCTTTATTTTGTATAAGCGCTCGGATCAATTTTGAGCATTTCCGCTTCAATCCAATTTTCAACTTCTGTATTGAGTTGCTCTCCCGTTTTGCCAGCAGAGGAAATCAACGGCCCAATTGAAATCGTCACTAAACCTGGATACTTTAAAAAACTATTACGTGGCCATACTCGACCACTATTGTGGGCTACTGGAATAACACTTGCATTGGTCGCAACCGCTAGCCGTGCGCCACCTTTCCGATAGGGACGGTGTGAACCAGTAGGAGTGCGAGTACCCTCAGGGAAGATTAAAATCCAATTACCATCACGGAGGCGTTGACGTCCCTGGTTAGCGACTGAAATGGCTGCAGTTTCGCGATTAGAGCGATTGATATGAATCATATTCAACATGCCCAGAGCCCATCCAAAAAAAGGTAGCCAGAGCAATTCGCGTTTAAAGACAAAACATAAATGCTTTGGAAAAATAGCAATAAAAGCGATTGTTTCAAAAGCAGATTGATGCTTACTTAAAACAACAACGGGTAAATCGCGGGAGTTTGTTACGTGCTCCATTCCTTTAATTTGATAACGAATACCACAAAGATGTTCTAGCACCACTAAAACAATTTTGTTCCACCGACTAACAAATTGATAACGCTTATAAACCGGCATAAAGGGAAAAATAATGACGCATAAGCCGCCAAAAAAAAGCGTAAAGAGCAGCAGAAAAATAAAAAACGCGCTTGATTTAAGCCAAATCACGCTAAATCCTTAAGTGTTCGTGAGTAAAGGCGAGTAAGTTTTCATAGACTGCTGTATTCGCAGGCAGCCCACCGGTAGCCAAGGTCAAGTTACCTTTACCAGTTAGGACTAAATTTAGTTGGGCTCCTAAGGTACTTGCAGGTAACAAATCACGTAGCGAATCACCTACAACAGGTATGTCGGCCAGCACAGGCTCGTTAGCGCCAGGACGATAACGCGCAGCTATTTCTAGATACATGCCGGGCAATGGTTTACGGCAGTTGCAATGATCGGCGTCAACGTGAGGGCAGAAGAAAATACTATCAATCCTACCGCCTAGTGGAGTAAGCAGATCAGCCATTTTCTGATGCATTACTTGCAAGTCTTGGAGGGTATAAAAGCCGCGGCCAATACCCGACTGATTGGTGGCAATAACAATGCGGTAACCAGCTTGAGTAAGTAGGGCTAAGGCTTCAAGACTTCCTGGAAGGGGCTCCCATTCTTGCGCAGATTTAACGTAGTCATCGCGATCGACATTAATCACACCATCACGATCGAGGATAATTAATTTAGGAGCGTGCTGGTTCATGCCAATTTACCGAGATCGGCAACCAAATTCATTTTTTGATGCAATTGTTGTAATAAGGCCAAGCGATTATCTCGCAGCTCTGGCTGCGGATCCATCACCATCACATCAGCAAAAAATTGATCAATGGGTTGCGCCAGAGAAACTAAAATTTGTAAGCAAGCAACAAATTCTCCGGCCTGATAAGCCAAATCGAGATTGGTATGGATGGCTTCTAGGCTTTTTGCAAGCACAATTTCTGCAGGTAGAACGAGTAGTTTTGGCGCGTAATTAGTTGGTATCGGCGTATGGGTTTTCTTGAGGATATGACTAATGCGTTTATTAGCTGCAGCTAGTTGAGCAGCCTCAGGTAAAGCATTAAATTGGCGCAAAGCTTGTAAACGCGTAATAACATCATTGAAATAAGGTGGCATTTGACTTAAGACGGCGTCAATTTCAGGGGCAGTAAAAGCCTCTCCAAGCCCTACCTGATCACGCAAATAGGCAGGAAAGCGATCCGCAATAAATTGATAAATTTCACTGGTATTCGCTTTTTGCGCTACCTCAGTTTGCTTAAATTGACTGCGGGCAAAATCAATCTGGATTGGCAGATTAATTACTAAATTCTTTTCTACTAATAAACGGCAAATACCAAGCGCATTGCGTCTTAAGGCATAAGGATCTTTATCGCCAGTAGGCGCAAGTCCAATACCCCAAATACCGACTAATGTCTCTAGTTTGTCAGCAAAGGCTAAAACGGTACCAGTTAATGAGCGGGGTAGTGAGTCGCCTGCAAAACGGGGTTGGTAGTGTTCGCCACAAGCAGCTGCTACCTCGGCAACCTCACCATCAAGCGCTGCATAATAGCGGCCCATAATGCCCTGTAGTTCGGGAAATTCCCCAACCATGTCAGTAAGTAAATCGGCCTTAGCAATTTCTGCAGCTCGACTAAGCCATTCTGTATTAATAGCTAGACCCTGACGATTCAAGTCTGCGGCAATCTGGAGGGCAATTGCTTGTACCCTGCGCATGCGCTCGAGTTGGCTACCAAGCTGGTTTTGATAAACCACTTTATTCAGGTCATCGAGGCGAGAATGCAGAGAGCGCTTTTGATCTTGTTTGTAAAAGAAGCGCGCATCTGCTAAGCGGGGGCGTATGACGCGCTCATTGCCGGCAATAATCGCGCTGGGATCAACGGTTTCAATATTAGAAACAATTAAAAAGCGATTACGTAATTTTCCTTGTTGATCCGTTAAGGCAAAATATTTTTGATTGGTCTGCATTGTCAAAATAAGGCACTCTTGCGGAATTTCCAAAAATTCAGGATCGAATTGACAGCAATAAACTACTGGCCACTCTACAAGAGCAGTTACTTCATCAAGTAGTGCATCCGGCATCAACACCAGATCATCGCCAGCCGCCTGAGTAAGGCCCTGTTGAATTAAGGTACGACGACGTACGAAATTGGCGACAACCTTGCCTTGGGTTTCAAGGACACGTTCATAATCGTCAGCAGCCGTTAGTTTTAGCGCTCCGCTAGAAAGAAAGCGATGTCCTTCGGTTAGCTGGTCTGCGGTAATGCCAAGTGCCTCTAGGTGCAAGGGCACTTTACCGTGCAGAGCAAGAATCCGGTGAACTGGTCTAGCAAAAGCCACATCTTTTAAGTCCCCATTTTTTTGGGCGACTTGGTAATGCATCATTTTCGCAATAGGAAGTTGTTGCAAAGCAGATTCAAACGCTAGTTGTAGGGTAGGCGTAAGTTGCGCACCAGTTGCCTGTAGATTTAAAAAGAGTGTTTCATTTTTACCTTCGCCAGACCGCTCTAAGGTGTTGAGATCGATATCAGCAGAACCCAGCGAAGCCAATTTTTTTAAGAGCGGCGCAGTGGGCTTGCCGGCACTATCAAAAGCGATACTAGTTGGCAATATTTTTTCCCGTACAGCATAGTCAGAGGCTTGATTAAGCACGCCATTAATTTGCACTGCTAAGCGACGGGGACTGGCAAAGCTAATAGGCTTTGAGTCTGCGCTTAATAGCTGGGCCTTTTTTAGTGAGTTAAAAATAGCACTAGTAAAAGCATCACTCAGTTTAGATAAGGATTTTGGTGGCAACTCTTCTGTAAATACTTCCAAAATTAAGGTTGCGTTTGGCTCTAACATCATTTTGCGTTCGTGTGAACCATTGGAAAACCAAGCTTTTCGCGAGCCTCAAAATAGGCTTGCGCAACTGCGCGTGATAAATTGCGAATACGGCCAATATAAGTAGCTCGTTCAGTTACAGAAATGGCGCCACGGGCATCTAAAAGATTAAAAGTATGTGCGGCTTTCAAAACCATTTCATATGCAGGCAGGGCAAGCGGTACTGCAATGAGGCGCTTAGCTTCATTTTCATAGTTAGCAAAATGGCTAAACAGTAATTCGGTATTGGCGTGTTCGAAGTTATAGGCGGATTGCTCTACTTCATTTTGATGGTACACATCACCGTAACTTAGGCCCTTAGTCCAGACTAAATCAAATACATTGGCACAATTTTGGATATACATGGCTAAGCGCTCAATGCCATAAGTAATTTCGCCTAATACGGGTTTGCAGTCAAGGCCACCCACTTGCTGAAAATACGTGAATTGGGTTACTTCCATGCCATTTAGCCAAACCTCCCAACCTAAACCCCAAGATCCCAAGGTGGGATTTTCCCAATCATCCTCAACAAAGCGCACATCATTTTTTTGTAAATCAAGCCCCAAGGCTTTTAAGGAGCCCAAATATAAATCTAAAATATTGTCAGGAGCTGGCTTTAGAACTACTTGAAATTGATAGTAGTGCTGTAGACGATTTGGATTTTCACCATAGCGTCCATCCTTTGGTCGGCGTGATGGTTGAACGTAAGCTGCCTTCCACGGCTCAGGCCCAATTGCACGCAGAAAGGTGGCCGTATGGGAAGTACCCGCGCCAACCTCGAGGTCGATCGGTTGCAACAAGGCGCAGCCTTGCTGATCCCAGTATTCCTGGAGTTGAAGAATAATTTGCTGAAAAGTAAGCATTAAAAAGTAAGCATCATCGACCTAGCTAAGGCCTTGATTTTAACCGCCCGAGACAACTTAGCTAAGAAAGTCGCCGTTTTAACTTGCAACTTAGTCCAAAAAGAATCAAGACACCACAAAATGCCAATATTGGCAGGTCTCCCCATAGTACATAAGGGGTTTTACCCGAGTAAGCCTGTACTTCCATCTGGAGTTCAGCACGGGTAAATTGCGGTAACTGAGCGAGCACACGGCCATCAGCCCCAATAATGGCAGTAATCCCAGTATTGGTTGCACGAATGCTAGGAAGCCCCGTTTCTAAGGAGCGAAGTTGGGATAAACGCAGTTGCTGGGTTGGTGCTTGTGAATGCCCAAACCAGACTAAATTGGTCATGTTAACTAGGAGATTAATTGGCGCAGTGGCATTTCTCAGTCGGGCAGCAAGTTCTCCGCCAAAGACATCTTCATAGCAAATCGTAATCGCAGCGCCCAGCGGTTTTGAATTTGTAGGCTGGATTAAAAACGGTGGCTGATTAACTGCGCCACGACCAAAATTACTCAAGGGAATTTTAAATTCATCGACAAACCATTGAAAACCAGGCGGAATAAATTCACCGAATGGAACTAGATGCGATTTATCGTAGACATAGCTGGGCCGATCTTGACTTAAGCCCAGCGCTCGATTTGTAAATAAGACTTTATTATTTTCGCCGTCAATTTGCCCCACAACACCAATTAACACTTGACTCGCACTAGCCTGAGCAAATGCTTGCAATTGTGTGATGGCGCCAGCTGGTAATTGGGATTCTGGCCAAGGAAAAGCAGTTTCAGGAATGACAATTAAATTAGCCGACTTTTCCTCAATTAAAGTTAGATACAGTTGAATCTGCCTCATGATCGCAGGCGGATTAAATTGCTGACTTTGGGCAAAGTTACCTTGCAGTAGCCTCACTGAAATTGGCTTTTCATAGGCTTGTGTGAAATGCCCAATTCCGAATACCTGACACAATAAAACTCCACTAACAACCATGCCACTCACTTTCCATGGCGCAAGACGTAATTGGGCAATTAGATAGGAAAGCCAAAATACTGCAAAGGTACAAGCGAGCCCCCCAAACCAAGGAGCGATTACCGCAAAAGGACCATTGACTTGGGTTTCAGCAAAACCACTCCAAGGGAAGCCGGTCAATAATGAGCCACGCAGGTATTCCAGCAAAGTCCAAGAACTAGCAAATAGCAGGGCATTGAGCAAGATTGCAAGGGAAGTTTTTTTTGCCGCCTGGCTAATGCAATGAGCCAGTAGCAGAGCCATGCCAAAGAAAAGACTCAGGTAACTCGATAGGGCAAAGACACCAAAGCCCGCTAGCAGCCAACTTAAGCCTCCAACATCATGCAAGCTAATATAAATCCACCATAGGCTACAAACAAAATACGCTAAACCGAAACCCATACCGAGAATGAAAAATGTGCGTTTTTGTTGAAGCCGAAAGTAAGCCAGTAAATACCAAAAAATACTGAGGGCTAAAATTTGCCACCAACCCCCATAGGAAGCTTCAGCGAGCAAGGCAGTGGCAATACCACTTCCTACCGCACACAGTAGCGCACGCAACAGGCTAGAGTTAATCAATTAAGTCTCGGATGGTAGGCGGCGGGCAATAAGAATATGAATTTGCCGTGAATCTGCCCGTTGAATTTCAAATTCAATACCTGCGATTTGGACTTTCTCACCCAATTTAGGTACTCGTCCTAAATGTTGCGAAATAAAACCTGCAATCGTTTCAATATTTTCCAAATGAAAATGAGACCCTAAGGCTGCATTCACTTGCTCTAACTCAGTAATGCCTTTAATGCGTAATGCCTCATTATCGAGCTGAATAATATTATCCGCATCTTCATCCACATCAAACTCATCTTCAATATCACCCACAATTTGTTCAAGGACATCTTCGATCGTAATAATGCCAGCAATACCTCCGTACTCATCAACTACAACAGCAAGATGATTGCGGTTATCACGAAAATCGCGCAATAAAACACTTAGACGCTTTGATTCAGGAATAAAAACGGCGGGGCGCAGCCAGTCGCGTAATTGAAAATCGGCATCGGCAGAGTAGCGTAAAAGGTCTTTAGCTAACAAAATGCCAATGACTTTATCGCGACTGCCTTCAAACACAGGATAACGTGAGTGGGCCGCAGCAATCACTTCAGTAATAATTTGAGATATAGGGAGGTTGACATCAATCCAGTCTAGCTGTGCTCGCGGAACAAGAATATCGCGGGCACATAATTCCCCCACTTGAAAAACACCTTCAATCATTGCTAGGGCATCAGCATTAATGAGGCCCTCTAATTGCGCTTCGCGTAAGGTATTAATGAGGTCGCGGCGCTGCTCAGCTGGCGAGCTCGGTTCAGGACTAAGAAACTCGCTTAAGCGTTCGAGCAGGGTTTTTTGGATTTCAGGCATAGACCAATTATCTAATAAGGGTTAGGATAGCCGAGCATTTTGAGGGATTGAACTTCTAAAGCCTCCATTTTTTTCGCCGCTGGCGATTTTTCATGGTCAAAACCGCGGGCATGCAGACAACCATGTAGTACTAAATGGGCTAAATGCGCTTCTGGCGATTTATTTTGCGCGCGTGCTTCGGCAAGAACGACAGGCCAGCAAATAACAATATCGGCGTGGAGCGGTAGGGTCCCTGTAGCTTTGCTTTCAACTTCGCTATAAATAAAAGTCAGCACATTAGTAGATTTATCGCGTTGTCGAAAATGGTAATTTAGTGCCTTACTTTCAGCTTGATTGATAAAGCGTATAGTTAGTTCGCCCTGTAAATTACTCAGCCCCATTAAAATCCAGCGGCGCATTTTTTTCTGCCCAACTAGGGATAGAACTTTTTCCTCGAGGCTTGCGCTGGCAAATTGGAAATTAATTTTAGGTAATTTCAGCATAAACTATTTCACCGCGCAGGGTATGGGTTAATACTTCCGTAATGCGCACGGTTTGTATTGAGCCAAGCCATTTTTGCAGATCATGCGCGGGCGCGGGAATGTGAATGACCCGATTATTTTCGGCGCGACCCTGTAAATTTATCCCGTCTTTTGCCAGACCTTCAATTAAAACGGTTTCTTCGTTGCCCAACATATTTTGACTAATGATTTTTGCTTGTGAATCAATTAGGGCTAATAATTGATGTAAACGCTGTAACTTAACTTCATGCGGCGTTTCATCGGGTAGGTTTGCCGCAGGTGTGCCAGGGCGAGGACTAAAAATAAAACAGAAGCTATTATCAAACTGTAATTCTTCGACCATTTGCAATAATTTTTCAAAGTCAGCTTCAGTTTCACCAGGAAAGCCGACAATGAAGTCACTCGATAAAGTCAGATTCGGTCTGACCGCACGCATGCGGCGAATAATGCTTTTGAATTCAAGCGCAGTGTAACCCCGTTTCATGGCCGATAAAATCCGATCAGACGCATGTTGTACAGGCAGATGCAGATGGCTAACAAGTTGCGGGATATGGGAATAGACATCAATTAGGCGCTGACTAAATTCTTTGGGATGACTAGTAGTAAAACGAATGCGCTCAACCCCAGGAATTTCAGCCACATACTCAATTAACAGGGCAAAATCAGCTAAAGAACTTGAGTCGCTTAGCTTGCCTTGATAGGCATTCACATTTTGCCCAAGAAGCACAATTTCTTTTACACCTTGTGCGGCTAGGCCGGCAATTTCAACTAGTACATCATCTAATGGGCGTGAGACCTCTTCGCCACGGGTGTAAGGTACTACGCAGTAGCTGCAATACTTCGAGCAGCCTTCCATAATAGAAACATAGGCAGACCCCCGAGTTTGACGTGAAATAGGTAAGTGATCAAATTTTTCAATTTCAGGAAAAGAAATATCAACTTGTGAGGCACCGGTAAGAAGACGCTTCGCTAACAAGTCGGGAAGGCGATGCAAGGTTTGCGGTCCAAACACAACATCAACATGTGGGGCCCGATTAATAATTTGTTGCCCCTCTTGGCTAGCCACACAACCGCCAACGCCGATTAATAATTGGGGTTTGGTTTTTTTGAGTTCACGTAGTCGACCTAAATCAGAAAATACCTTATCTTGGGCTTTCTCCCGAATAGAGCAGGTATTGAGCAACACCACATCGGCTTGTTCTAAATCTAAGGTCGTTTCCATACCTGCAGATGCATGGAGGATATCGGCCATCTTGCTCGAGTCATACTCGTTCATTTGACAACCAAAAGTTTTGATATAAAGCTTTTTCATATGCCGTTCTCAGGTTTATAGCTGGGGGCGAAGCTCGGATTTTAAGGGAAATACCCCAAACAAGCTAGAGCAAGCGGTAAGCCGCAATGGCAACTAGTGTTGGCGGTAAGGCGGCTAGCAAAAGATAAGTAGCTGAAACCGCTGCATTCGGGAAGTAGTTCCGCAGGATTGCGATACCTGCAGGATTAGGTGCATTGGCAATAACGGTTAAACCACCTCCTGCTACCGCGCCACCAACTAAGGCAAGTTTGAACTCAGCTGAAGTACCGGTTACAAGCGACCCTAAATAGGTGAGAGCAGCATTATCAGTAATCGCTGTTAAAGCTAGGCTGCCATAAAAAACTGCACTAGGGCTCATTTGGGTTAGAAGGGGTTGTAGCCACCATGCTTGTAATTTGCCTAAGACCACAAGACCAGCTAAAAAAAATCCAACCAATAAGGCTTCGCGCAAAATTAATGGGCTCTGGTGTTTTGGGTATGCAACCGTATAGCCAATGAAAAATAATAAGAGCCAAATAAAAAGCACGGGATCATGGGCTACTGCCACTATTGCACAGAGAAATAATAAATGAATAAAGGTAACGCTAATGGGCGTTCGCTTGTGGGCATGGCTAGCCTGCTGCGCTTGTTGTAAGCGCGCTACTTCAAGGAGGACTAAATTTTTACGAAAGAGGACGCTCACTATTAATGAATTAAGCAAGATAGCAAGACATGATTTAAGGCCAAAGTTGCTCAACATGAAAGCGTTATCCCATTGCCAAGTATTCGCCACCATTAATACGGGCGGTGCAGCAAAATTAGTGAGGGTACCGCCAATCGAGATATTGACAAATAAAACCCCTAAAGTACCAAACATAAATGGAATAGAGGGCTGATGTCGATACACTAAATCACGCAAGAGAAAAGCGGCAAGCGTCATCGCGGCAGGTTCGGTAATTAAGGACCCCAATAATGGCGTAATACTGAGGGTTAAAAAATACAGGGCGGTACTTTGCTCCGTGCGCACTAAGCGATGGGCCCCATGGCTTAGCCAATTTAAAATTTGCGTTGCAAACTCGAGTATGGGTTTGCTGCCAGCAACGACCATAATGGCAAAAACAAACATAGGTTCAGTATAATTTCGCTCATTCAAGTATTGCTTTGCACTCGCAAAACCATCAATTGCCCAAATAAATAGAATTAATACGGCTGCCCATAGTCCAAAGACAATTTCAACTTCGCCAAGCATATGAAGCAAGCCAGAATGCCGCTTAGAATGGGCCGCTAATTTTTCAAAATAGGCGGTACAAAATGTGTGAGTCACTGCAATGACAAAAAGGACACTAGCACCTAGTTCGGTCGGGGTAAAGTTCATGATGGGATCTTATCAGCTGCAAATGTAAAAAAAAGAATTCGTCTAATACCCTTAAAAAAGAAGTAAAAACCCCTGGAATTTCATGAATTTTAGGTATTTTTAGCAATTATTAAGGATTGGCACCTTGAAATGGGCTAGCAAAACCCCATATATGGTGTAGAGAAAAAGACCTGTGTCGCTAATATACAAAATTTTTAAACGCAATTAAGGATAAAGAGTAATGACCCAAGTTCAAAAAGAGACCTTAGGCTTTCAGGCAGAGGTTAAACAACTATTGCAATTAATGATTCACTCTTTGTATTCCAACAAAGAAATCTTTTTGCGCGAACTCATTTCTAATGCCTCCGATGCAGCTGATAAATTACGCTATGAGGCAATGACACATGCTGATTGGTATGAAGATCAACCCGAATTAAAAATCAAAATTACTTTTGATAAGGTAGCTCGTACTATTACCATTACCGATAATGGTATTGGCATGAGCCGTGAAGAAGTCATTTCTAATTTAGGCACAATTGCAAAATCGGGCACGAAAGAATTTTTCTCCAAACTCTCAGGTGATCAGCAAAAAGATGCCGCTTTAATTGGCCAATTTGGGGTTGGTTTTTATTCGGCTTTTATTGTGGCTGATCGCATTACGGTAGAAACCCGGCGGGCGGGCTTGCCAGCTAGTGATGGTGTGCGTTGGGAATCAGATGGATCAGGTGAATTTACAGTAGAAACGATCGATCGCCCAGAACGCGGCACAGCTATTACCTTGCATCTGCGTGATGGCGAAGATGAGCTACTAACGACTTATGCCCTGAAGACTATTGTGCGGCGGTACTCCGATCATATTTCTTTGCCAATTGAAATGCGCAAAGAGGAGTGGGATGAAGAAAAAAAAGCCCAAGTATTGAAAGATGAATTCGAAAGCATTAATCAAGCTAGCGCTTTATGGGCAAGACCAAAGTCTGAAGTTAGCGTCGAACAATATGATGAATTTTATAAAAATTTGTCGCATGATTATGAAAATCCTTTGTGCTATTCACATAATCGAGTAGAGGGGCGTAGTGAATTTACGCAATTGTTATTTATTCCTGCACATGCGCCATTTGATTTATGGGATCGCAATAAACGTGGCGGCATTAAGCTCTACGTTAAGCGGGTATTCATTATGGATGACGCTGAACAATTAATTCCCACCTACTTACGTTTTGTAACAGGCGTCATTGATACGGCCGATTTACCTTTAAATGTGTCACGTGAAATTTTACAAGAATCACGTGATGTTAAAGTGATTCGTGAAAGCTCAACTAAGCGTGTGCTTGGTATGTTAGAAGACTTGGCTAATAGCGCTGATGAAACGAACCGTGAAAAATACCGCACCTTCTGGAATGCCTTTGGTCAAGCGTTAAAAGAGGGGGTTGGAGAGGATCAAACCAATCAAGAACGCATCGTAAAATTATTGCGTTTTGCTAGTACCCATTCCGATTTACCTGAGCAAACCGTTTCTTTAGCCGATTATGTAGCGCGCATGAAGCCAGGGCAAGAAAAAATATATTACGTTACTGGCGATTCATTTAATGCGGCAAAAAATAGCCCCCATTTAGAAATCTTTCGTAAAAAAGGCGTCGAAGTGTTGTTGTTGTGCGACCGGGTAGATGAATGGATGCTTTCATTTTTAACGGAGTTTGAAGGTAAGGGGCTTTTATCGGTGGCTAAGGGTGATCTCGATTTGGGCGAGCTAACTGATAAACCAGAAAAGGCTGCACAAGAGGCTACCGAAAAGGAATTTAAGGATCTACTCGAGCGGATGAAAAAAATCTTGGCAGATAAAGCAAAAGATGTGCGTATTACCTTTCGTTTAACTGACTCCCCTGCATGTTTAGTAGTTGATGAGCATGAATTATCAGGTAATTTACTGCGCATGTTGAAAGCCGCAGGGCAACAAGCGCCGGAAACAAAACCAATTTTAGAAATCAATCCTGAACATCCCCTGTTGCGCAAGCTAAAGTATGATGACCAACAGTTTGATGAGTGGGCTCATCTCTTATTTGATCAGGCATTGTTGGCTGAGGGTGGTCAGTTAAATGATCCTGCAGGTTTTGTGAAGCGCATGAACCACATGCTTTTAAGCTAGGCCTTAACTGGAGCTCAGATGAATAAAGTCATTTCGCAGTTTGGTTTGGAACCAATGCAGCAACAAATTAGTGCTGGTGAACATCAATTTGTAGCGGATGTGAGCGTCAAGCTGGGTGGCGCCAATTCGGGGCCATCACCCCATGAGCTTTTGGCCGCGGCTTTGGGTGCCTGCACTGGAATTACTTTAAAAATGTACGCACAAAGAAAAGCTTGGCCTTTGAGTAATGCTATTGTCTCTGTTGATATCAATCGCGCCAATCAAATTGAGCAGTTTGAGCGCACCATTGAACTCATTGGTAATTTGGATGCAGAGCAGCGGGCACGGCTATTAGAAATAGCCAATAAGTGCCCAGTGCATCTTGCTTTAGCGGGGCAGATTCAAATTTCCACCCAATTACTCAACGCATAGCAGATTATTTAGAGGTAGAGCTAGAGCCTGAGCTTGCCTTTTGACCCGCACTATAACCTTGGTTGTACTGAGCCTGTTTTTCTGCTGCCTTATCTTTTTCGTATTTATCATATACATAGCCGCCAGCTGCACCAACGGCAGCGCCACCTACTGCGCCCCAAATTGCTGCGCCGCCTAAAGCTGCTGTCCCAATTGCACCGGCAGCAGCACCAATGGCGCCTCCAGATAAAGTACTTTGCTGCGAGCTGTTCATGTTTGAGCAGCCCGTAGTTACCAGGCCAGTAGTTGCAAAGATACTAGTAATGGCGATTAATTTTTTCATCGTATGCATAGTGTTATTCCTTCAGAATGGTCTTAATAATTAAGCGGGGCAAGGGAAGCGCTCAGCTAAATAGCGCAAAGCACTATCGGCCGCAGGGCTACTAAGTAGTGCAGGTTTGCCTTCGGCCCATTTAACAAAGTCGCTAATCACAGTATCTCGCGTGGGGCCTGGCTGTTTGACGCAAATAAAGGGTTTGGCGATGCTGGGATGTCGAGTAACTAAATACGTATCGTAAAGACCTGTTGCATAGCCCAAGCAAAAACTGCGTGACTCGCTACTGGCTGGACTTTTGCAGCTAGTAATAAATTCTTGGGTACTGAGCACTGCGACCTTTTCTTGGGCATATACAACAGTAATAAATGGACTTGCCAAGCCCAAGGCGATAAGTGAAAGTAGGAATTGTTTTTTCATATGTGGCCCCTTGATCGGTTATGAAATAATCGTAAATGTAAATTCTACTCAATTTAATAAATCAATAAGGAATTATGGCTATTTTTGAACTCGACGGTATTCAACCCCAAGTGGGAGAGGGGGCTTGGGTTGCTGAAAGCGCTGAAGTTATTGGTAACGTACATTTGGGCCGAAATGCGAATATTTGGCCCCAAGTTGTAATTCGGGGCGATAACGAACTAGTTGAAATTGGCGAAGAGGTCAATATTCAAGATGCATCGGTTTTGCATTCAGACCCAGGCTTTCCTTTGAGTCTCGAGAAACGGGTTTCGATTGGCCATCGGGTGATGCTTCATGGCTGCAAAATTGGCGAAGGCAGTTTAATTGGCATTGGGGCAGTTATTTTAAATGGCGCCAAAATCGGTAAGCATTGTTTAGTGGGTGCGGGCTCTTTAGTGACAGAAGGTAAGGAATTTCCAGATGGGTCGATGATTTTGGGCTCGCCAGCGAAGGCAGTAAAGTCGTTATCGCCTGAACAATTAGCACGACTCGAATACATTTCCAGTCATTACGTACAAAATGCGCAGCGCTTTAAAAAAGGCCTGAAACGAATTGGCTAAGCAATTGGGGACAAAGTTGCTACATAAATCATAGCGATCTTTGATCTGCATCAAGCTCAAACGAGCTTATTACCATATTATATTCGTCATCTTTATTGGATTGCCCTCAACTGTAAATAATTTTGGACAAAAAAAAGACAAAAGAAATTGGTAAATACCAAAAAACCGAATTACTCGGGAAAACCCCAACCCTTTTACATTGGGAGTTACCCTAGTTAGCATAAAAAAAGCCGTAATACATAGCATAATCATTCCGTTATATCAAACGCATGAAATTATTGGAGAGAAAAATGGCAATAGCAAAAGCAGCACCAATTTCCGCGGGAGATCGCAAAGTTATTTTTGCTTCTTCGCTGGGCACAGTCTTCGAGTGGTACGACTTCTACTTGTATGGCTCACTAGCTGCCATTATTGCTAAGCAATTTTTTAGTGGCCTAGATGAAGGATCGGCATTTATTTTTGCATTGCTGGCTTTTGCTGCTGGTTTTATTGTGCGTCCTTTTGGTGCTTTGGTGTTTGGGCGCTTGGGCGACTTAATTGGTAGAAAGTACACCTTTTTAGTAACGATCGTCATCATGGGATCAGCCACCTTTATCGTAGGTCTATTGCCAAATTACGCGACGATTGGCATTGCAGCACCAGTACTTCTAATTAGCCTACGCATTCTGCAGGGCTTAGCTTTGGGTGGTGAATATGGCGGCGCAGCCACATATGTTGCCGAACATGCACCACGAAATAAGCGGGGGGCCTATACGGCTTGGATTCAAACGACCGCTACGCTCGGACTGTTTTTATCATTGTTAGTCATTTTGGCTACGCGTGAATTCACGGGCCCTGATTTTGATGTATGGGGCTGGAGAGTGCCTTTCCTTGTATCGATCTTTTTGTTGGGTATTTCGGTGTGGATTCGCTTGTCGATGGCTGAATCACCTGCGTTTAAGAAAATGAAGGAAGAGAACAAGCTTTCCAAATCGCCGTTAGCTGAATCCTTTACTGAGTGGAAAAACCTCAAGATCGTAATCTTGGCTTTATTCGGTTTGGTTGCTGGCCAGGCTGTAGTTTGGTATTGCGGCATGTTCTATGAGTTGTTTTTCCTTACCCAGGTTCTGAAAGTCGATGGGAAAACCGCTAATTTAATGGTTGCAGGCGCATTAATATTGGGCACCCCGTTTTTCATAGTATTTGGTTCGTGGTCTGACAAAATTGGCCGCAAGCCAATCATTATGGCTGGACTGTTACTGGCAGTTATCACATATATACCCAATACGCCAGTGTCGGTATTTAATGGCCTCACCCACTTTGCTAACCCTACATTAGAGAAAGCAATGGCAACTTCACCTGCCTCAATTACAGTTGATCCTGCAGAGTGCTCATTCCAATTTAATCCAACAGGTACGGTTAAGTTCACCAGTTCTTGCGATATTGCTAAGCAGGTGATGGCAACTAACTCAGCAAGTTACACTACTATTCCATCAGCCCCAGGAACGGTGGCGCAGGTGAAGATTGGTGAAACTGTCATTGATGGCTATGCCGCCAAGGGAATGGCTCCAGCCGATGCGAAGGCAGCGGATGCAAAATTCAAAAAAGATATTCGTAGTGCTTTAGATGCCGCTGGTTACCCTGCGAAAGCAAATCCTGCGGATATCAATGTGCCAATGGTGGTCTTGCTGTTGGTTTACTTGGTTATCCTGGTAACAATGGTGTATGGTCCAATTGCTGCTGCTTTAGTTGAAATGTTCCCAACCCGTATTCGTTACACTTCAATGTCATTGCCGTATCACATTGGTAATGGTTGGTTTGGTGGTCTCTTGCCAACTATTTCGTTTGCTTTAGTAGCCCAAAACGGCAATATTTATTACGGCCTTTGGTATCCCATTATTGTGGCCTCTGCTACTTTAGTGATCGGCGTTCTTTTTGTAAAAGAAACAAAAGATATCGATATTTATGCTCGTGACTAGGGTATTGAACTAGTTAAGTAAAAAACCCGATTGCCAAAAACAATCGGGTTTTTTCTTTTGGCACAGCCGTAAATAAACTACCTATTAATGAGTAGTTTATTTTGCTGCGCAATTGAAATCTCCCGCGGGCCTGGCGTTACATCAATTGAATTACCAGCACTGATTAAGCCAGGTTTTAGTACCCGCAAATACCAACCAGAATAAGCATTTTTCAGCATGGCCTTAGCTGCGCCGTTAAACCCCAGCTTGGCATTGAATTTAAAGCAGGGTTCGCGTAACTTCACTACCGCAAGTTCAGCAGCCCCAATGCGCCAGCGATCACCGATATATACGTCTGCTTCAAGCAGGCCAGTAATGGTTAGATTTTCTCCGAGCTCACCATGGCTTAAAGCAATTGTTTGTTGGCACTCTTGGCCTAAGAGCGTATTCCAAAAATCATAATGCTCACTAGGGTAGGCATAAACCGCTTTTTCGATGCCACCATGCACTGTAAGGTCAGCTTGTTCATCGCCATCAAGCCCTAGCACCCCAAGCAAAATAGGCTTTGGGTTAGCGATTTGGCTAACTGGTATCTTATTAATCGCTGAGGGCACCACTGTAAATTCGGGGTGATGTACCCCAGGTAATGGAGCCACTTTGCCAATTGAGATGGTGAGAATACGCAAGAGTAAGCCTCCATTAAAAGTAGTTTTATTTTAACTTTGATAAACTTAAAAGGCTTAATCTCTTGGTAGACTACGATAACCAAAAGAAATAGACCATTATTGAAAAGGACGTAACGTTATGCAATCCTTACTGCGCATGCTGACCTTGTTAATTTCCTTAATAATCTGTGCCCCTGTAATAGCAGCGCCACTCATCGTTGCTAAAGAAGCGGCCTTACCTCCAGCAGCCGGCGTTCTTGCCACCCGTGGTATTTCGCGTGGGCCTTCAGTCAAAATGGCTTCGCCTGAGCCAGATGTTGCAGTCAGTTCGCCGCTCGATTTTAAGGTCGTATTTGAAGCGCGTGGTGGTGAAAAAATTGATCCGAACTCAGTAAAAGTCATTTATATGAAGTCACCTTTTGTTGATTTAACCCCGCGTTTAAAAAATGCTATCTCAGCAAACGGCATTGATTTTCCAAAAGCAGAAGTACCCCCAGGCACCCACACTATTCGTATTACTGTTAAAGACACCGAAGGCAGAGAAACTAACTCAGTGCAAACCTTGGTGGTTAATAAGTAATGCAATGCCCTTATTGCCTTTCTGAAGTTGCTGAAGAGGCATTTGTATGTAAAGTTTGTACTCGCGATTTATACCTCTTTAAGCCCATGATGGCTAAGGTTGCTGAATTAGAAAAGCAACTTGAAGAGATGCCAAATCAGAAAGCTTACGAAGAGCGGATTGCAAAATTAGAGGGATTACTACAAGAGAGTGAGAGTGCAGCACTGTCAAGGCGGGGCTTTAGGGAAATTTTTTTCGATACAGTGATCTTTATTTTCATCCCACTTCTATTGTTATTAGCGGCGCATGCATTAATAACGGTAGTGTTTGACACCAAGATGTTATATCTCCGCATTATTTCAATTTGCTTGCCATTACCTTTTGGTTACTTTCTCTTTAAGCGGGTGCATCACCATATTTTTCCTTGGTTTTTAGCAATCCTTTTTCTAGCTATTGCATCGGTTATTGGCATGAGTGGGATTACCAGCCTGGTCGATAAATCACCCATTTGGCCGCAAAATCTTTTTGAATGGCGTGAATCATTAGCGTATTCCGCAAGTATTGCATTTAGTTTTTTAACTGGCATGCTGATTGGTAAGATCACCTACACGAGTAAAAAAAGTAAATCAGCCGCGGAGAACCCTTGGGTAATGGCAGTTGTAGGGGCGCTGGGAGAAGATAAGCTCTCGCCCGAAGCCTTAAAGCATTTAGTGAAAAATCTGCATAAATATGCTGGGATGGCATTTGCAGCAGTATCAACTTCTGTTTCAGTCTATACGGGTCTAAAGGATTTTCTCTAATTTAAAAATATAAAGATGTAAGGGTTGCAATGATCAAAATAATTATTGGCATCACTCTTTTGCCACTAGTTATACAAGTGATTGAAGAGCGCAATATTCAATAGTTGGCAGCCCCATTACCTAAATAGAGCGCGCGCATAAAATTATGAAATGGTTTTTCACTCTTCATAAATTATTGAGAATATTTATTTTTTTTGTTTTTGTTGCAAGCATTCACAGTGCTAATGGTCAAATTGATGCCAAGCAGATAGGTATCGTGGTAATGCATGGTAGCGGCGGAAAGCCAACGGGATATGTATACGATTTGGCAACTGCATTGGAAGGCAAGGGCTATCTGGTAACAAACCTAGAGATGCCTTGGTCTGGAAGAAGGGCGGCTGATGTAACGGCAGAGGTAGGTTTAGAGGAATTAGGCCAGGCGATTACGCAATTACAAAAAAAGGGAGCTAAGGCGATCTTTTTAGCAGGACATAGTTTTGGAGGTACTTTCGCGCTTTATTACGCCGGTGTAAATTTAGTGGATGGAGTTATTGCAATTGCACCCGGTGGGGTCGATTCTGATTTTTACCAAAGCAAAATTGCCAATTCCCTCAATCATGCCCGTCAATTAATTGCTGAGGGCCGCGGCGATCAGAAAGAAAATTTTGCTAATTATGAAAATTCAAGGGGAGACTATACGACCTTGACCCCAGCTAAAGCCTATGTTTCTTGGTATAGCAAAGATAGTGTGATGAATGCTACTCAAGCCTTTAAGCAGCTACGACCCGACGTGCCAGTGCTATACATTGTGCCCACCAATGATTACCCTTTCCTTAGGCGCGCTAAAGCAGCGCGCTGGACCCAATTGCCACCCAACCCTAAAAATGAATTATATGAGCCCATTGCCAGTCATTTAGAGGCGCCAACCGTGTCGATTAATGAAATAATTAGATGGATTAATATGATCGTTACAGATAAAAATTAGAATAATATAGGTCGCAAAAAAGGAGACAAAGTGAAGCTAATGGGACTGGGGCCTCAATTGCGTTTTAATATCGTCATTGTGCTGACGATCTTGGGATGTCATTTATCCGTTAATGCCCAAACTACGCTTAATGTTGCGTCTGATGAGTCCGTTAACACCGAAAATATTAAGGCACCCCCACGTGATGTTAAAGATATTTTACGTGCACTAGAACAAAGTAAGCCCGATTTAGCAACGGTAGCAAAAAATAAAGAAATTATTGCTAAGCCATTACCAAATACACAAGACAAAGAAGAATTAAACCGTTTTTACTCTCAGCAGGCAGAGGCCTATCAAGATTTAGGACTAATGAGTAAGGCAATTCAGGCCGCTCAGCGAGCGGCAAATGATTACCCATCGAAAAATCCTAGACTGTATGTTGGAGATTTAACGCATTTAAGTGTTCTTGAGGGGCTAGGTGGAAAGTTAACTACGGCAATTTCTACTATGGAAAAAGCCATGGCTTATCAGAAGCAAACTTTACCAAAACTGATGGGCATCCGAATGACTATGGGAAGGTTATTGGTTAACTATTATGCTACAGTAGGCAACTTTCCGGCTGCTCAAGAAACTTTAGATGAGCTAGATAATAATATCAAGCGCCTCAAGACCTTTTCGCGCTCATATGGAGAGATAGGAAGTTATTGGGAATCACAATTTGAGAGCGCCCGCGGTATTTATTTTAGTCATCAGGGTCAGTGGGTCGAGAGCGAACGCGCGCTGCGTAAAGCCATTCATTTACTTGAGCAAAACTATAGCAAGGTCAATAACATAGTAGTCAAAGCAGAAGATTCTGAAAACGCTACTCGAGAAGTTGCAGATGCAAGTAATAGCCCACGTGGTTATATTACACAAATTATTCAACGGCAAATTAATTTAGCTTTTGTACTGAGGCAGCAAAGAAAGTTAATTGATGCAGAGTATTACGCCAGAAAAGCGCTTACTTTTGCATTAGAAAAATTTGGGCGTAATTCTGCAGATGCGGGTCGCGCTTTAGCAAGCTTAGCTACGATCATTGACGAGCAAGGACGCTCAGCAGAAGCAGTATTACTTGCCCAGGCAGCCCTAAACTCCGCCAGAGAGGCAGGGGCTCCAGATGATTCTATCGTCCTCGTTAAAGCAAGAGAAGCACTAGGCTCGGCATTAGTTGCTGATGGCAAATATGCTCAAGCAGATACTGTTTTTAACGAAATGGTAGTGGGCATTAAGCGCGATCCCGATTTAGCTAAAAATTACCGTAGTGGTGACTTAGACTGGGTTCTAGCCTTACTAAAAACAGGTAAGGCTAGCCAAGCGGCACAGATGACTGCTGAGATATTGCGTCAGTTTGAGGCGGCAGGAATAAAAAATTCTGCGCGAGTCGCTTTAGTACGCGCATTTGAGGCAACTGCATTACAAGCTCAGGGCAAATGGAGTGAAGCAAATTCGTTATATAAAAATGCTATACCCGCGCTCCTTGACCAATCACGTAATGATGCTGAAAACGATACTAGTAGTATGAAGCAGTTGCAACGGATGAATTTTATTTTAGAAAATTACCTAGCTGAATTAGCGCACATCTATAAAACTGAGCCAGCACAGGCTAGTTCGGCAGCTGCTGAAGCATTTCAAATTGCCGATATTGCCCGGGGCAGTGGCGTACAAAGAGCGCTCACCGCAAGTGCAGCGCGAGCTAGCATTAAAGATCCCCAATTAGCACAATTGGCGCGGCAAGAGCAGGATTTGCAGCGTCGCATTAATACTTTGTCGGAACTGCTTACCGGCTTATTATCTGCAGCCCCCGATCAACAGTTACCTGCTGTCCAAGTGCAAATTCGGACAGACATCGATAAATTTAAAATACAGCGCGAGAATTTAAAGAAGGAAATTGAAAAACGTTTCCCTGAATATGCTGAACTAGTTGAGCCAAAGCCTGCAACAATTGCGGGTACGCAGCGCTTATTACGGGCTGATGAGGTCTTAGTTTCTTGGTATTTTGCAGAAAACGTAGGCTATGTTTGGTCTATTAGTAAAGATACATCTCCCCAGTTTGTGCAAATACCTCTAGGCAGGGCGCAAATGGCTAAAGAAATTACCCAATTGCGCAAAGCCCTCGATCCCGGAGTGGCTACCATTGATGAAATCCCTGCATTCGATATTGCCCTAGCGTATCAGTTGTATCAACAAATTTTGGCCCCCGTTGAATCTAGCTTAAAGGGTAAAAAAGTGATGCTAGTTGTACCGCATGCTGAATTAGGCCAATTACCGCTTGCATTACTTGTTACCAAAGCAACGGCCCAACCCAGTAAAGCTGGCGTGCCATTTGCAGGTTACAAGGCGATTCCTTGGTTAAGTCGGGATATTGCCATTGCACAAATTCCCTCGGTTACCGCCTTAGCAGCTTTGCGTAATTTACCCGCAGGAAGTGATAGTCGTAAAAATTTTATCGGCTTTGGCGATCCATACTTTAGTATGGCGCAAGAAAAAAGTGCCAAGAAGAATATCGCGCCAACCCAACTTGCCACGCGAGGAGCGCCATTAAAATTACGTAGCGCGCCCAAAACTACTGGGGTCAGCTCAGCCGAGCTATCGCTCTTACCTAGACTACCCGATACTAGTCAAGAAATTGAAGAGGTCGGTAAGGTATTAGGTGCAGAACCTGGTGATATTTTTCTTCATCAGCAAGCAACGCTTAAGCAAGTTACGACGATGGATTTATCAAATCGTAAAGTAGTGATGTTTTCTACCCATGGCTTGGTGCCGGGTGAGCTCAATGGCTTAACGCAACCCGCACTGGCACTTTCTTCACCTGAAGTAACGGGCGATAAAGATGATGGTCTCTTGACAATGGATAAAGTGATTGCCTTAAAACTCAATGCCGATTGGGTGGTTTTATCCGCTTGTAATACTGCTGCTGGAGAGGGTTCGGGTAGTGAGGCCGTTTCAGGCTTAGGCAGAGCTTTCTTTTTTGCAGGCGCTAAAGCATTACTAGTATCTAATTGGCCAGTAGATTCTGTCGCATCACGGCAATTGATGACAGATTTATTTAAACGCCAACAACAAACTCAGGGTCTTATCAAGTCAGAGGCATTACGTCAAGCCATGTTGGCACAAATTGATTTAGGTGGTGTTAAAGAGGGAGCAACGATGAAGTACAGTTACGCCCATCCTTTATTTTGGGCGCCATTTGTCGTGGTGGGCGATTAGTTAGCCCAAGAAGGCGCTTAATAAATAAAGCGCATCATATAAGTCAGCATAAGAGGTAATACTAGTAAGCCTAGTAAACTCATAATCCAAGCGCGATTGGGCGCAGGAAAAAGCGCTTCTAATTTAAGAATGCCAAATTGCATCAACAAACCCATCCCATAAAGTATTAGCGGCAATAGCCAGCCTTTGGCAATTCCTAAAATAAGAAGATAGGCGACACCAATGAGCGCCTCAATTACGACATAACTGGGAAAGAGGTATTTAAAGAAAAGCGCTAAGTCGCGCGCCAGCTTTCTTCCTCGCTTATCACCTAGGCGAGCAACTAAATCATTTTCTGCAATTCTTTCGGGTATGCCCTGATGATAATTTTTAAGCGCATAACCCAGTTGCTGCGCCATAAAGCAATAGCAAACTAAATACGAAATGAGTAGTTCAAAAGAAAAATTCGGCATAATGGCGATACTATAATTTATAAAGCAGATTCATCAAAAGTAAGCTAACTAAGATGAGCTTCTGTGAGCCCTAAGAGAAGAGACAAATGCCAATTAAAAATATTATTCCTAATTTGCTCGGCCTAGGAAGTTTGCTTATTTTATTTGTCTTGGGTAGGACCTTAAATGTGCCAATCATCCTGCAAATTTTTAAGCAAGTTGACCAGTTAACCGGCAATATCATTTTGGTTATTATCGCCATAGCCATTGGCATCTTCATGAAAGATTATTGGTATGTCCTTGGGGCAACTCTTGTTGCGACCCTCGTTACGCTGCTAGTGCCTGCAGTCCCTGAATTACTAAACACAACGCAGGAATATATATATGCGTTTATGTTAGTAATTCTAGGATTTTCTTCGATCTCTAATTTTTCACGCCAGTATCGTTAACGACGCAATAAGTTCAAGTTTATTTTTTAGCTTCAGCAGCTGGTGTAGCGGCAGGAACAGCGGCAGGTTGAGCCTCTTTTTTTGCCTCTTCGATATGAGTAGCTTCAGCGCCATGCTTCTCGCCACCCATGTCAATATTACCGTCGCCTTTCATCATAAGCCAGCCAGTAAGTCCAATTAAAATAAGTACAACGATGATGATTGTGCGGTTGCTCATCTGATTCCCCTGAATATTAATATATTGATTAATTTTTAAGCTTAAAAAAGCCTTATAATTTAATGTAAGCTTTCATTATAGTATTAATTAATAAGCTAATTGCCTTATATTAAATAATAATATCTAATATAATTTTTATAACATTTACCTTAGCGCTTAAAAAGCCATGGAGTATCAAAAATGAATTTACGTAAATATATTAATGCCTTTTTTCTTGGCTGCGCAGTAATCAGCACCAGCGTAATGGCTGCAGATGCGGCAAAACCGCCTTCTGGTTCGGTGACTATTAATGAAACTCAGTTTGCCCTGATCGTAGGTGGTAGTACAGGCGGCGGTGTCTTGACCTATAAAGGCAAGCAATATCCATTCAAAATAACAGGTATTAGCTTGGGTGCAAACATTGGCGTCTCTAAACTTTCCGCAGTTGGTGAAGTGTATGACTTAAACGATATTTCTAAATTTGCAGGCACCTTTACAAAATTAGATGGCAGTATTACTTTGGGCGGTGGCGTTGGCGGCTCTGTATTAAAGAATGAAAATGGCGTGATCATGCGCTTAACCAGCACTTCGCAAGGCATTCAGTTGAATTTAAGTGCGAGCGGTGTGTCGGTGAAGTTGGATAAATAATTTAATTTATTGAGCTAGAGATTTAGTGGCCATCCGCACGGCCGCTAAATCCCATAAAGCCGAGCCACATGATTTAAAGAGTGTCGGTTTATGAGGATCAATTGATTTTTTCTTCGAGACAAGTTCACCTAAAGTTGGGTAATCAGCCGGAGCTAATTTTGCTAGCAATAAGTCACCCCCTTCATGACTTACTTCAGGGGTATCGCAGATGATGTTGCCGTACATAGCGAAGCGCTGACAAATATCTGCCGATATTTCGGCTAAATGCGCTTTGAATGAGCCAATTGCAGTAATAAACAAGCTATCAAAATCCAAGTTTTGCAAATGCAATAGCACTAGCTCGTGTGCTGGCGTGCAAGTTGCAATGTTTTGAATCGATGCAGGATAAGGCGCTTTAGGTGGTAAATAGTGTGCATCAATACCTAACTTTTTAGCGTACTCAACTAGGGCAACTGCCGAAGCCATGCTTTTTGACTGCACCCAAACCCGTTGGGTGCTAAAAAGGATATGAAAAGCCTCCAAATGATTTTTACCCTGTACACCTGCTCCAATGATAAGTAAGTCACCGTCAGGATTTGGTGCTGCGAGTTGTGCAGCTAAAGCAGAGACAGCAGCCGTGCGTTGAGCGGTAATGAGAGCGCCATCGAGCGTAGCCAGTACAGCTCCGGAAGCCGCATCAAAAACCAAGATCTCTCCTTGGATGGCAGGTAGGCCTTTAGTAAGATTAAGCGGGCAAACCGAAATCGATTTGACGGCGGCTATATCGGGTCCGGCAATTGGCATCACCAATAGAACGCCATCATCTTTTAGGGGCAAAGCATGGCGGGGCGGCTTCTGAATTAATCCTTGAGAATCATCAATTAAAACTAATTGAATTTCAGTAAGAAGTTGATGCCAAGAAGTGCTTGCTTGCGTCATCAAGCTAATCTTAGCTCATGATGCCAATTTGCCATGGTACAAATTCATACTTACCTAAGTCAAGTAATTCACTCTTAGACTCCTCGCCTGAGGCAGTACGTAAAAAAAGTTCAAAAATACGTTGACCCATTTCTTGAACCGAGGCGGTGCCATCCAAAATTTCACCGCAATTAATATCCATGTCTTCAGTTAGTTTGTTATACATCGGCGTATTGGTTGCTAATTTTAAGCAGGGCGCAGGTCTTGAGCCAAACATCGAGCCACGACCTGTTGTAAAAGCAATCAGGTTAGCCCCACCAGCAATTTGACCAGTTGCTGACACCGGATCAAAACCGGGGGTATCCATAAAAACAAAGCCCTTTGTGGTTACGGGTTCGGCATATTTATACACTTCCATCAAGGGTCCGGTACCACCTTTCATCGACGAGCCAAGTGATTTTTCAAAGATATTGGCAAGCCCGCCAATTTGATTGCCTGGACTTACTTTGCCATTAATTTGTACATCACGACCAGGTGAGTATTCATCTTTCCACCAGCGAATTCGTTCAATGAGTTTTTCCCCAACAGCCTGGCTAACAGCGCGTCGCGTTAAGGTATGTTCAACCCCATAAATTTCTGGAGTTTCTGAGAGAATGCCAGTACCACCATGACGGGCCAAGATGTCTACTGCCGCCCCCAAGGCGGGATTAGCCGTAATTGACGAAAAGCCATCAGACCCACCACACTGTAAGCCAACACTTAAATGACTTGCCGAAACTGTTTGCCGATTAAACTGATTTGCTGCCGGTAGCAGGGCTTTCACAGCTTCAATACCTGCCTCAATGGTTTTTCTTGTGCCACCACTTTCTTGCATGATGAAAGTATGTAGGGTAGAGCCCTCATGTAAATCTTCTTGTTCCATTAAACCTTTTAATTGGTTGCGTTCACACCCAAGGCCAATTACCAATGCTGCAGCTAAGTTCGGATGGCGTGCATAACCCGCCATAGTGCGGCGTAATAGTTGCATGGGCTCCCCAGACATTTCCATGCCGCAGCCAATCGAATGACTAAAAGCAGCCACGCCATCCACATTTGGATACTCCGCAAGACGTTCGGGAGTAAACCATTCAGCAATTTTATTGACTACCGTTGCTGAACAATTAACCGTTGCCAGAATACCAATGTAATTGCGCGTTCCCACTTTGCCATTGGCACGGACATACCCTTGAAAAGTTGCGCGCTCAGCTTCAGGCAGCAGAGCGATAGGTTGATATTCACTCGCGTAGGCGTAGTCACGATCAAATTCTTTAAAATCGGTATTGTGACTGTGTACCATCGTACCTGCTTCAATATCGGTATTGGCAAAGCCAACGGTTACGTTATATTTGAGGATGGGCTCACCCTTGAGAATTTTTTTGGCCGCTATTTTGTAACCCGCAGGTACTTGGCTACGGCTAGTAAAGTCTTCGCTTGGCACAGCAGTGCCAATGCCAATATCAACTCGCGCAACAACGACATTATCATGTGGGTGTAGCCGAATAATGGGCCCAATGAGCCGCTTTTCAGACATTTCTATCATGTACAGACCTCTTTAAAATGCAACTTAATACAGCGCTAATTAATCGATTTTAATACCTGCATCTTTTACTACACGGCGCCAATTGATAATGCTGTCTCGAATGTATTTACTATATTCCTCAGGCGTGCCGCCAACCACATTAAAACCAAGCTCAGTAAGGCGTGTACGAATCTCAGGCATTTGCAGTACTTTATTCATTTCCTGATTTATCTTCAGAATAATGTCGCGCGGTGTAGCTGCTGGTGCCAGCACGCCCCAGTATGAACTAGCTTGACTAACCGCAGCTAAACCTACTTCACTAAAAGTAGGCACATTCGGTAAAGCGGGTGAGCGGGTATAGCCAGTGACCGCAAGGGCGCGCAGTTGACCGTTATCAATAAAGGCTTTGCTAGAGCTAATGTTAGTAAAAGTTGCCGCAACCTGACCCGCAACCGTATCTGTTACTGCTGGTCCCGCCCCCTTATATGGAGCATGAATCATATCGATTCCTGCAGTAAGTTTAAATAATTCACCGGTGAGATGTGAGGAGGTGCCCGCTCCAGCAGAAGCATAAGCTAAGGCGCCATTTTTCGTTTTTGCAAGCGCAATTAATTCACTAACAGTTTTTGCTGGTACAGCCGAATTGACGACGAGTGCACTCGCTCCCGAGGTCAGCAAAATGACAGCAGTAAGATCCTTAATACTGTCATAGGGTATTTTTTGTAAGAGCGCAGGATTTGAAGTAAAGGCAGTGTCAACAACCACAAAAGTGTAGCCATCGGGCTGGCTGCGCACGACCATTTCCGTGCCAATTGTGCTGCCCGAGCCAGGGCGATTTTCCAGAATAATTTGCTGACCTAATAATTCAGTCAGCTTGGGCGCAATGATGCGCATTTGCATATCTGTGCCCCCGCCGGGCGCAAATGGGATGACAAACTTTATAGGCCTATCGGGATAGGCAGCTAATGCCATACCCCCATGCAAAGCCCCAAGCGCAATCAGGCTTAAAAGAAGTTGTCGATAAATACTACTGAAACCTATTGAATGCATGATTGCTCCCTATTTTTACGTTCAATTTACCTGATTGCTGCGGGCAATACTAAATAAGCGTGGATTTAGACGTCATTATCGCGATCATTTATAATTATCAGTTCGGCGAATTAGCTCAGCTGGTTAGAGCGACGGAATCATAATCCGCAGGTCCGGGGTTCAAATCCCTGATTCGCCACCATTTTTGCACATCAATGCGTAGTTAAACCGAGCCCAGTATTCACTGATGTCCAGTTTTAGATACCGCTTTACTGAATCAGATTGTCTATGTAAAAGGTTTAATGGTGCGCCAAGAATGAGACATAACCCTAGAACAAGTTTTAACAACCAACTATGTTGGCTAGCTTTTGCCATTACATTGATAGCGGGCAGTGGGATTGCCCTGGCGCAAAAAAAGCCTGCCATTGATAAACCTAAAAATATTATTATTCTTTTTGCTGATGGGGTGGCCGGAACTCAAATAGACTTTGGTCGGTATTCAAGCGAACTATTACGCCAACAGGAGTTCGCATTAACCTCAATCGTGATGAATCAAGGTAGTTTTGGGCTAATGCATACCGAGTCGGCAACTGCTTATGTAACTGATTCTGCGGCTGCTGGTTCTGCAATGTCAATTGGGCAAAAGGTAAATAACGGAGTAATTTCAATCACACCTGATGGGAGGTCGCCAAGCACTATTCTTGCGCTAGCAAAACAGCAGGGCAAAAAAATTGGCATTATTTCTACAGCAGCTATCTACGACGCGAGCCCCGCTGCTTTTACGGTACATGCTAAATCTCGCCGAGATAGTGAGCATATTGTGAATCAATATGCAGAGCTAATGCCTGATGTATTAATGGGCGGTGGCGCAGACTACTTCAAACCCAAAAATGAAATCGGCGGTAAACGCCAAGACGGTAGAAATATGATTGATTTTTTCAAAGCAAAAAATTATCAAGTGGTACAGGATACAAAGCAGCTGGCAGGAATAAAACCAGGCAAAGTTTTAGGCCTATTTTCTGATGAAGACCTAGATTTTGAAATTGATCGTGACACAGCTTTACAACCTAGTTTGGCACAAATGTTAGGTGCTGCATTACAAGCACTAGCGGGCCAATTAACGCCTAGATCAAACGGCTTTATTCTTTTTGTTGAAAATGAAAACACCGATTCGGCAGGGCATCGTAATGATGTGGCGGCACTAATGCGCGATTTATGGAGTTTCGATGATGCTATAAAAGTGGCCATCGCGTTTCAAAAAAAATCACCAGATACCTTAATTATCGTTACCAGCGATCATGAGACGGGTGGATTTTCTCCTACCTATGGCCGTAAAAATAATGGTCCGTCAGGGGCAAATAATTATTTAAATGTAACGGCTAGTGAGCTTAAACAAATTGCGGAGTATAAAATTTCCTTGCAGGAAGCCACAGATCAGTTAGCGCTCAAGCGGAAAGAGGGCTATAGCAAAGAAAAATTGAGTGAATTTTTATCAGAGCAGTTGCTAAAAAATTTTCCCGAATTAAATTTAGATGCTGACCTGCGGGAAAAGATTTTGTTGAATCAATCCTTGGGACTCAATTTCAATTACTCGACCGCCAATTCCTTAGGCATGGCAATTGCCAGGCAGACAGGTTTCTATTGGGGCACTTCTGGGCATACCAGCGAGCCAGTAATTGTTGCTGCTATTGGTCCAGGGGCCAAAATATTTAATGGTTATCTAGACAATACTGATTTTGCGAAAAAAATAAAACAATTATTAGAAATTCAGTAAAACTACAAGCTAAGTCACCATTTTTTCGTTTATTCAGTATGCTATCAAAATGCCAATCACCAAATTAAGATCTTCATTCCTACTTTCTTCCATCGCACTCATTGCCGCAGTGCTGGTTTCGCTAGTGGGCTGCTCAAGCACGTCCGTGTCGCTTTATGCTGCACAACAACCCAAGTTGGTGTTGCCTGAATATTTTAATGGGACGCTTGATGCTTATGGTTTGTTTACTGATCGCAGCGATGCAGTCGTCAAACGTTTTACTGTCGTGATAAAAGCCAATTGGGTTATTAAGGATGGCAAAAATGTGGGCACACTCGATGAAGATTTCACTTATTCAGATGGCACCAAACAAAGACGTATTTGGACTTTAGTAGAAACTGCTCCAGGGCGCTATTCAGGGACAGCGAGCGATGTGGTAGGCGAGGCGCTAGGCGAGGTTGCTGGCAATGCATTGAATTGGCAGTACACCTTGGCGCTGCCCGTCGATGGCTCAATTTATCACGTGCAATTTGAAGACTGGATGTACTTAATGACCGATAAGGTGATGTTAAATAAAGCCAAAATGAGTAAGTTTGGTATTTATCTCGGTGAAGTTACACTCGCTTTTTATAAGCGCTAAGCGCAAACAGTTCACTGTGCGACAAAAAATTGCTAATTTTGTTTTATTTCAGGTAGGCTGGTTTGCTTGTATTTTTGGGGGTGCCTTTGGCTATGTCATGGGCGCCGTAATTTTTTCCCTAGCCTTGGTAGCCGTTTCAGTCTGGCAGGCACCTTTTAAAAAGGCAGAAATCAGCTTATTCCTTAAAATTGGGCTGTATGGACTTGTTGGCGATACGCTGCTACAGCACTTAGGGCTTCTACACTTTAAATCCCCAGTACCCTGGCCATTTCTTTCGCCCATTTGGATGTGGACCCTATGGGTTTTATTTGCCACCACCCTCAATCAGTCGATGGCCTGGCTGCAGGGCAAACCTCTAATAGCCGCCTTATTGGGAAGTATCTTTGGCCCACTTTCTTACATAGCTGGCGTTGAAATGGGTGCGGCAACTTGGGGTAATCAAACCCAAGCCATTGTTTTAATTGGACTTATTTGGGCAATTGGCATGCCTATTTTTCTATTTTGGGCTAAACAAGTGCCAAAAATAGCACCCCTCACAGAAAAAAATAGCCCTAAATAAATTGAGTGCTTGCAAAGACTACTGTTTTTATATACAGTAACTCCTAAGTTGTTAGTAACAAAGAAACAGGACACGGGCCAAGCCCAGTTAAAAGCGAAAAGGATAGCCATGGAAGACAAGAAAAAATCAGCCTCATCCGAGTTTGACGGTATGAGCGGAGATAAACAAAAGGCGCTATCAGCAGCTTTAGCGCAAATTGAAAAACAATTTGGTAAAGGCTCGATCATGCGATTGGGCGATGCTGAAATCAATCGCGATATACAAGTTGTATCAAGCGGTTCTTTAGGGCTCGATGTTGCCTTAGGCGTTGGGGGCTTAGCGCGTGGCCGGGTAATAGAAATATACGGTCCTGAAGCATCGGGCAAAACTACACTCACACTGCATGCCATCGCCGAGATGCAAAAAATTGGTGGCACGTGCGCATTCATTGATGCTGAACATGCCTTAGATGTGCAGTATGCAACCCGCTTGGGAGTAGATGTAAATAACCTCTTAATTTCTCAGCCAGATACGGGTGAGCAAGCACTTGAAATTGCTGATGCATTAGTACGCTCAGGTTCAATCGATTTAATTGTGATCGACTCCGTAGCTGCATTAGTGCCTCGTGCTGAAATCGAAGGTGATATGGGCGATTCATTACCTGGACTACAGGCACGGTTAATGAGCCAAGCGCTTCGTAAATTAACTGGCACTATCAAACGAACCAATTCAATGGTCATTTTCATCAATCAAATTCGGATGAAGATTGGCGTGATGTTTGGCTCCCCAGAAACGACTACAGGCGGTAATGCCTTAAAGTTTTATGCCACTATGCGTTTAGATATTCGTCGCATTGGCAGTATCAAGAAGGGCGATGAAGTAGTTGGCAATGAAACCCGTGTGAAGGTGGTAAAAAACAAAGTGTCGCCCCCATTCCGTGAAGCGATCTTCGATATCATGTATGGCACGGGTATTTCGCGCGAGGGAGAAATTATCGACATGGGCGTTGAGGCCGACATCGTCGAAAAATCAGGCTCTTGGTATAGCTATAACACAGAGCGCATTGGTCAAGGCAAAGATAATGCGCGCGAATTCTTAAAAGAAAATCCAGAAATTGCTAAAGAAATTGAAGCCAAAATTCGGGAGAAATTAGGCGTTAAGTCGGGCACACAAGTGGTTGCCAGTGTGCTGAGTGATGAGGAACTCGAGTCGGCTGATGCCTGATTCAGGTGATGTTCTAAAAGCCCGTAAGTCGCAAAGCCCGAGTCTCAAAGCTCGGGCTTTGCGACTTTTATCTTTGCGCGAGTACAGCCGTAAAGACCTAGGTAGTAAATTAAGTGAATACGCCTCTCAAATAGACCTAGTCGAAGGCGATAACATGCTCACGATCGAAAGCATTCTCGATGATTTTGAGCAACGTGGTTGGTTGTCTGATACCCGTTTTGCCGAAGCTTTAGTGCGCCGCCGTAGCGAGCGCTATGGGATGCGAAAAATTCAAGGCGAATTAAATAGAGCAGGGGTCAGTTCCGAGCATAGCGCTGAACTACTTGAACAATTGAAGTTAAGCGAATTTACCCGCGCTAAAGAGCTGTGGGAGAGAAAGTTTGACCTTATCGCTACTGAACCCAAAGAACGTGCCCGGCAATACCGATTTTTAGTCTCCAAAGGCTTTAATGCTGATCTGGTGGCTAGAATTATCAGCGGTAAGCCCAATAAGCAGTAACTACCCTCGGGACATAAAACGCTGCCTCGACACGGCAAAATGCTAGACTTACGCAGTTAAGCCCAGTCAAATCCCGTTTCAGGAGTAGTTATGAAAATTCACGAATACCAAAGCAAAGCAATTTTGCGCCAATTTCATGTTCCAGTACCCAATGGCATGCCTGTATTTAGCGTAGATGAGGCCTTACAGGCTGCAGAAAAATTGGGTGGTCCAGTATGGGTCGTAAAAGCACAAATTCATGCTGGGGGACGCGGTAAAGGAGGTGGGGTTAAGTTGGCAAAAAATATGGCGGAAGTAAAAACCTTTGCCAGTGAAATTTTGGGTATGCAACTGATTACCCATCAAACCAGCCCCAGCGGCCAAAAAGTACGGCGACTATTAATTGAAGATGGAGCCGACATCAAAAAAGAGTACTACTTCAGCATCTTGACCGATCGAGCCACGCAAAAAAATGTGGTCATGGCATCGAGTGAAGGTGGCATGGATATTGAAGAAGTTGCCGCTAAAACGCCAGAAAAAATTATTAAAGTCTTTGTCGATCCTTTGGTAGGATTAACCGATACTCAATGTGACGAAATTGCCAATGGTATTGGTATTCCTGCTAGTTCGTTACCTCAGGCGCGTGAAGTATTTAAGAATTTATATAAAACCTATTGGGATACCGATGCTTCATTGGTGGAAATTAATCCTTTGATATTAGAAGGAAACGGCAATATCAAAGCGCTCGATGCCAAGTTTGATTTTGATGCCAATGCCTTATATCGTCATCCCGAAATCGTGGCTTATCGTGATGAGGATGAAGAAGATCCCGCAGAAATTGAAGCCTCTAAATTTGATTTGGCTTATATCTCACTTGACGGCAATATTGGCTGTTTAGTTAATGGTGCTGGCTTAGCCATGGCAACTATGGATACCATCAAATTATTTGGCGGTGAACCAGCGAACTTTTTAGATGTTGGTGGCGGCGCTAATGCAGAAAAAGTCACTGAAGCATTTAAGATCATGCTAAAAAATAAAAGTGTGAAGGCCATCTTGGTGAATATTTTTGGTGGCATTATGAAATGCGACGTCATTGCTGAAGGTGTTGTTACAGCATGCAAAGCCGTTAACCTTTCAGTGCCATTAGTAGTGCGAATGAAAGGCACCAACGAAGATTTAGGCAAAAAGATTTTGGCCGACTCAGGCTTGCCCATCATTAGCGCCGACTCGATGGCCGAAGCCGCAACTAAAGTAGTGGCTGCAGTAAAGGCTGCTTAGTACTACTTCATACCCATACAAACTCGTTAGTTAAAGCCACTCATTTAGTTATCTCAATAATTAGGAATTAGATTATGTCAATTTTGATTAATAAAAATACCAAAGTGATTACCCAAGGAATCACGGGCAAGACCGGTCAATTTCATACTGAAAAATGTCAGGAATACGCGAATGGTAAAAATTGCTTCGTGGCAGGAGTCAATCCAAAAAAAGCGGGCGAATCGATTTTCAATATCCCCATTTTTGGCACGGTAAAAGAGGCTGCACAACAAACGGGTGCAACCGTATCGGTTATTTATGTACCCCCACCTGGTGCCGCTGCTGCTATTTGGGAAGCGGTCGAAGCGGATTTAGATTTTGTAATTTGCATCACTGAGGGTATTCCAGTGCGCGACATGTTGGAAGTACGCAATAAAATGCGCGCTAAGGAAGCCCAAGGTGGCAAAAAAACCCTCTTGTTAGGCCCAAATTGCCCCGGAATTATTACCCCTGAAGAAATCAAAATTGGCATCATGCCAGGCCATATTCATCGGAAAGGCCGCATTGGTGTGGTCAGTCGCTCGGGCACCTTAACCTATGAGGCAGTAGGGCAACTAACCGCAATTGGTTTAGGTCAATCAACTGCGGTAGGTATAGGCGGTGACCCCATCAATGGCTTAAAGCATATCGACATCATGAAGTTATTTAATGATGATCCCGAGACCGATGCGGTCATTATGATTGGTGAAATTGGTGGCCCAGACGAAGCAGATGCAGCTCGCTGGTGCCAAAAGAATATGAAAAAGCCCATAGTGGGCTTTATTGCTGGGGTTACAGCCCCTGCAGGTAAGCGTATGGGTCACGCTGGTGCATTGATTTCAGGCGGTGCCGATACGGCCGACGCAAAACTCGTAGTTATGGAAGAATGTGGTTTCAAGGTCACACGCAACCCATCGGAAATGGCAGTTTTATTAAAAGCAATGCTATAAAAAGCAAGTGCGTAGACTCAAGCAAAGCAGCATATAAAAAGATGATAAAAAAATAGGAACTGAGGAGATTTTATGGAATTAATGGCAGCATTTTCAGATGCATCGTTTTGGTTGGCGTTGGGCTCAATTATTGTGGCAAATATTTTGTTATCAGGCGATAACGCAGTGGTAATTGCTTTGGCCTCACGTAATTTGCAACCAAAACAACAAAAGACCGCAATTTTCTGGGGTAGTGCCGCCGCCATTATTCTCAGGGTAGTTTTAACCATTACCGCAGTGCAACTGCTGGGCTTACCTTACTTAAAAATCGTTGGCGCAATTTTATTGCTCTATATCGGCGTGCAATTACTAGCTGATAGCGATGAAGATCCCGAAATGAAGGCCGAGTCAAATATCTGGGGAGCAATCCGTACGATCTTGATCGCCGACTTAGTCATGAGTTTAGATAACGTTATTGCGGTTGCTGCAGCGGCTCAAAAAGGCCCTGAAGAAACGCGGCTATTACTACTCATCATTGGTTTGGGTTTATCCATTCCATTGATTATTTTTGGTAGCACCATGCTATTAAAAGTAATGGAACGTTTCCCTGTAGTAATCACCCTAGGCGCAGGCTTATTGGGCTTGTTAGCTGGTGGTATGTTTGTTGAAGATCCTGCTATTAAAGAAACGATTCAAGTGGCAATGGAGGATGCACATACCACTTTTGAAATGGTAGGGGTCGTGTTTGTGGTATTGCTGGGCACTTGGCTTAAAAGAAAAAATAGACGCAAACGAGCCCATAAAGCATAAGTGATTTACCACTTAATCTGAAAAGCCGACAAACAAAGTCGGCTTTTTCTTATGCCTAAACGGCTTGAGTACTTGAGCGTATGAGTTGATCATCCTATTTTCCACTCGAAAAGGATAGTTGAACATGAAAAAACGTAATGGCTTTACCTTAATTGAGGTGATGGTTGTTGTAGCCATCATTGGCATCTTGGTGGCGGTAGCTGTACCTCAATACCAAGACTATATTGCACGAAGTCGCATTGTTGAAGGCATGAATTTATCGTCAAGCGCAAAACTGGCTGTTACTGAAGTCTTTGCCAGCCGCGGTACTATTGCTATGGATGAAGCTACGAAAGGCGCTTTCTCATTTGTACCAACGCGCAGCGTTAAGCTGATAGAAATTTTGCCAAGCGGTGCAATTGCTATCGATTTTCAGCAATCTGTTTCTGTTGATGGTAAAAATGCTTTAGTTTTAATACCAACCAATGATCCCGATGCATCAATGCCAAGCGAGGTTGATTTATCAAAGCCTGCAGGCATGAATTGGGCCGGCGGATGGTCTTGTCGATCTAAAGAGTCAACGCTGCCACAACAATTGTTGCCGGCCGAATGTCGCTCTACCAAATAAGGTAAGCCTAGCTGCAGACCTTGAAATGCCGTAAGTGAGTCAGCTTAGTATTTACTACTTAGTGAACTCATTTACGGTATTCATGTAATCACCATGTTTTCCACAGGCTCGATTGAAGGCTACCCCAGAGAAAGAAATCGCATTGCCAATGGGCAGCCATTGGCCCGTAATTGCTTCATTCAACTTATTTAGTTGGTATTTTTTATTTTGGCAATCAGCACGATAAGTCCAGAGAATTTCATCGCTTAACAATGTATCTAGCTTATATGAAATTAAGCGCATCTCTTTATTGCCTGTTTTCTTATCAGCTACAAGTTGCTTATACAGAATATCGAATACCACTGGCGGAGGCGGGGGCGGCGGACCTAAATTTATTGGTTTGTAAAGAGGATTAAATACAATTGGTTGAGGTAAGGAAGGCTTTAGTTTTACTGATTGATAAAGACTATTAAATTCAAGGAAGGGGTATAGCTTCAGAGGCCCAAATACCCCAGCCGAAGTTGGTATTTTTAGTTGAGGTTTAAATGGGGGATTAATTGGAGGAGGATCTTGATATAAAAAATAATAGCGAGTTAAATTACCAAATATAGTACGACCACATAGTCTCGCCTTAATCCAGTGCATGGCGGTACTACCTTTTATATCCTTCCATTCTCCTTTACTTACACCGATATCACTCAAGCTTGAAGAAATTTCTGGTATTAGACTTGGGGCCGTCGATAGCCTTTCGCCGGGTATAACAGGTACGAAGGGGATTGAAGGCGCATAGACTTCAGAGATTTGGGCTTTAAATACATTGAGAGCGCAATCAATTTCAATCAGAGCAGGTTGCAAAAAGATGATAGGCACTACTTTTTTGACGGGCTTTAGATTTAACTTGGGATCAGTGATCTTTTCTGCCATCTGATTAGAGCCCATATCTGTCAGTGGAAATAACTTCTGCTCTTGCTTAGGATCAAGCTTTGGCTCGACAATTGCTTCAATAAACTCTGGCGGGTTCGCTGGATGAGAAATGCCCACCGGGGGAGCATCTAGAGCAGTCTCCTTGGCATTTGGCGGAATACCAATTTTGGGCCAAGGCTTACCCTTAGGCTTTGTTATCACCTCTAGGCTAATTACGCCCTCATCATCCTGCTCAAGGGTGGTGGGGTCATAAAACCATTCGAGATTAGCTGAATCTACCAAATAGGCCCAATCGTTAAAAGTGAAGGGCTTTAAGGGTGTTTGGGTATTTTTTTTGTCTGTAGCTGTGTAGCCGGGAAAAAAAGGCGCAAGCAAGCTGGAACAACTAGCAGTTAAAAGCAAAACAGCGCACAAAAATAGGGAACGGAAAAATGCGGTCATATCCCCTATCTTAATTGCTTCCTACTTAGCTTTCCACTCCCCGCTCTTACCGCCACTCTTTTCTAAGAGCTTGATATCACTCATGACCATGCCACGGTCTACGGCTTTGCACATATCGTAGATGGTGAGGAGGGCGACTTGGACTGCGGTGAGGGCTTCCATTTCGACACCGGTAACGTCAATCTTGACCAAATCTTTGAGTTTACTTGGACAACATTTGGACAAGATTATCACAAGGGGGCCATCTACATTTAATTATCAATAGCAAAAAAATGAAGACTTTTATTCCCACTTCGTCATTATTTCTATCTGGTAACGTTTCCACATGCGTGTAACTCATTGATTTCATTGGGGTGATTTGAGCAGAAATGGATTTTGATGATGATTGGGTGTCTTGATTCGAAATAATAGAAACACTGGTACTACCCCGTATCCATTACTCATGATCTGGACCCCACCGCACCCCCACCAGCCTTAATCGACCACTTCAGTACGCGGGGGTGTACTAAATTTTGTGTAAACGGTCTAATAATGGGTAAAAGCCCACTCCATAGGAGTAATGATGATGACCGAAGCAGCAAAACGAGCAGTACCCCAAGAAC
>Ga0214919_10000629_pt1 | contig 59752 bp, 48 predicted proteins | sample LL1503_MetaG_FD_177994 | JGI IMG/M metagenome (GOLD analysis project Ga0214919, IMG submission 177994) | Freshwater microbial communities from Lake Lanier, Atlanta, Georgia, United States - LL-1503 | ecosystem: Environmental > Aquatic > Freshwater > Lake | place: USA: Georgia | collected... | reverse complement strand
AAATGGACATTACTGATAATTAGGGATATGTTGTTTTCTCACAAAAAAACATTCAAGGATTTTTCCACCTCTAAGGAGAGTATTGCTTCCAATATCCTATCATCAAGGCTGAAATTATTAGAAGAAGTGGGTATCATTAGGAAAAATAAAAAAGAAGGTAACCTAAAGTCAAATATATATACCCTAACCGATAGTGGTCTCGCATTATTACCTGTTATTGCAGAAATAACCTTGTGGAGCGATGAGAATGTTCGAAACCTAAATCCTAACATGGTTCAAGAAGATTACCATCATGTTAGAACGAATAAACAAGAATTTCTTGCAGAAGTAAAAGGAGCCTATTTGCGTAGTATTGAGATTGATTAAATGTTCATGAAATCTTGCACGAAGTTCAACCCTTTAATTTCTTGATAGTCACATACTCAATCATAACATTATAGTTGCATCTTTCTTCGAAAAGGGGAGCTTGATAATCAACCACTTACACAAAAATGTAAGTGGTTTTTTTATGTCCTGGCCAGGTTTGTGCCAGGTTTTGATTTTTTTGAGGGAAAACAGGGGTGAATGGAGGTGAAGAGGTGGAATTGATCGTATTTATATTTAATATAACTTTATACTACTGTCCGATAGAAGTATAAAAATTGAGCCATATTACTTAAAACATGGCCCAAAACAGATAGGTTTGGTTATCAATTTTTTTATCTTACATGTATAATCATACAATCCACTTTATGTACAAGTATATCTTTTTCGCCCTTTTTTCTCTTGTAGTGCATCCCTTGTTTTCACAGTCATTTTCCAGTTCACAGTCAACTACTAGCTATGCCCAACCAAGCCTAAATCTTACCGATGCCTTTGGAAGACTCATACCTGCAAGTGGCGCTGGTATATCAGGCACACCCTATGTGTTTGATCAATTTGGATTGGGCAAAGGCATATTTATCAATGGTGTGGAATTTGAGGAATCAGATTTAAATTATTCTTACTTCGATCATAATCTTTACTTCACAAAAGGGAATCAATTGTATTTAGTCAATTACCAACTAAAATCATTTATCTTAAATGGTGTAGATAAGGATTATAATAAAGTTTCAAAAGAATTTATGTCTTTATTTCCAAGTATTGACAACAATACAACTACTACTTTTTATGAAATGCGCTCAAATGGTAAAGTATTTCAGCTTTTAAAATATTCAAGTAAACTTATTAAAGAATCAACAGTGTTTAGCGGCCCTCCAATAAAGGAGTATATCTTAGAAGATTTATTCTATATCTATGATAAAGCAGATAAAAAAATGCTTCCATTGGGTGGTTCACTTTCCTTGAAAGCGCTAAAAAATAGGTTACCAAATTATGCTGCTCAAATAGATGCATTGACGAATGCCAATAAATTAAATTTAAAGAAGGAGGATGATATGATTCAATTGATTCAGCAACTAAAATAAATTTAGCTGAGGTAAGTAAAATACAATCTCCCCTCAGGCGCAGGATTCCGGTCCTATGACCGCCTAGTTACTGCTGCCTCTATTAGCCGACCCTCAAACCCCCTAGGGTATATTGTAATAAAATTATCACAAATTATACCCTTTATGGTATAAAATATCCTAATAAAATTAAAATTATACCATATAGGGTATAATTTATATTGAGTTTACTATATTTGTACCCTAAAAGGTATAATAATGAAACTAAATTCATTTGTGAAAGAAAAAAGAAATGCTGCAAATCTAACACAGCCAGAACTTGCAGAAAAAGCTGGTGTAGGTCTTCGTTTCCTACGCGAAATGGAGCAAGGTAAAGTATCGCTGCGTTTAGATAAAGTAAACCAAGTGCTAAAATTATTTGGTTATGAAGTGGGTGCAGTTAAATCTGAAAACAATCTTTTAAAACAAGAAGAGACTAAAAAATGAGAAAAGCAGAAATAAAAATAAATGATATCACCGCTGGCATTTTAATTCAAAATGAAGAAGGTTATCAATTTGATTACGATAATACTTATCTAAATAGCGAAAATCCAACGCCTGTTAGCCTTACTTTTCCATTGCAAACAAAAACATTTACAGCCAAAGCATTGTTTCCGTTTTTTGATGGTCTAATTCCCGAAGGTTGGCTATTGGACATTGCCGTAAAAAACTGGAAACTAAATCCAAGAGACCGCATGGGTTTGCTGCTTACATGCTGTAAGGACTGTATAGGAGCCATTAGTGTTCACCAATTAAAAGAAAATGAAACATGAGCAAACGTTGTCTATATTGTTACCAACTTCTAGTTGAGAATGAGACGGATTTTCATTCAAGCTGTAGTAAAAAGATATTTGGTGTAACCATTCCTCCTGTTTTACCTTACTCGGAAAACAACATGGAGAAGTTGGCAGCTCAGGTGATTCAAACACAAACTGTTGTTACAGGAGTTCAACCAAAATTATCTTTGCATTTGGCATCGGCAGGTCAACCTAATTTAGCAAAAAGATTCACAGTTGTTGGAATGTGGGGTGGATATATTCTAAAGCCAGCTTCTCCAAATTACCCAGAATTGCCAGAAGTGGAAGATCTAACCATGCATTTGGCAAGTATCGCAAAAATTAAGGTTGTTCCGCACAGTCTTATGAGGTTAAATTCAGGGAATCTTGCTTACATAACAAAACGTATTGATAGAAAAGAAAAGGAAAAGCTCCAGATGGAAGATATGTGCCAACTTACCGAAAGATTAACTGAAGACAAATACCTTGGATCTCATGAACAAGTAGCAAAGGCAATATTAAAATACTCTGCTAACCCCGGATTAGATGTGGTTAATTTCTTTGAATTGGTTTTGTTTTCATTTCTTACAGGCAATGCAGATATGCACCTTAAAAATTTTTCATTGATACATCAAACAACCATAGGTCCTATTTTTTCACCAGCATACGATTTAGTAGCTACCGCACTTGTAAACCCCGCTGATGATGAAGACCTTGCACTAACCTTGAATGGTAGAAAGAAAAAAATAAATCGAAATGATTTTATATCTGCATTCACAACACTTGGGCTGGATGAAAAGCAGCAAGAAAATATTTTTAAGAAAATGGAAAAGGCTAAAAAAAGTTGGATTGAATTTATTGATATCAGTTTCTTAAGTAATGACCTGAAGACAGGATATAAAAACCTCCTACAAAATCGTTTTGAAAGACTGCACCCAACAAAGAACATCGATTGAAATAAAAGGTTGATTAAGATGAAATACAAATTGCCCAATTTCGACTTCATTGTGATTAAAAAGTCCAACAGTTGCATCTTTGGTTGCACCCCCTCTGGTGCAGGATTCCGGTCCTATGACCGCATAGTTACTGCTGCCTCTGAACAAAATGGTCTGAACTATGATTTATGTGATTAAATGATTGCTGTGATTATCATTAAAGTCAACACAATCAACCAAATCACAGAAATCAAATAAATCATAGTTCAGACAAAAGGCAAAAACAATTAAATAATAAATGGAATTTATAATTTGAATTATATTTGCAAAGCGTTTAAAGATCTAAAAGAACTGTTTTAATTTACTATGAAAGAAATTGCAAAAGTTATCAACGTTAGCAAAATTTATAAAACAGGCGACACTACAATTTCGGCTTTAAACTCTTCATCCGTGAGTTTTTATGCGGGCGAATTGGTGCTTATAATTGGTCCATCTGGTTCAGGAAAAACTACCTTATTGTCTATTTTAGGATGTGTAACCTATCCAACCAAAGGAGAAGTTTATATTAACGGTACCGAAATTAGTAGTTTACCAGAATCCAAGTTAGGTAAGATAAGGCTACAAAATATCGGCTTCGTTTTTCAAGGATATAACCTGATAGCACCATTGAACGCTTTACAAAACGTTATGTTACCATTGGAGTTAATGAATATTCCAGCCAAAGAAGCTAAAGAAAAAGCGATCCAAGCGCTAAAGAAAGTGAACATGGAAGATCGAATGAAAAATTTGCCAAAAGCACTTTCCGGAGGACAACAACAACGCGCCGCCATTGCCAGAGCATTGGTAACAAATCCATCCTTAATTTTATGTGATGAACCAACAGCAGCGCTCGATCCATCTAGTGTGGATATTGTTATGCAAGAATTAAAATCGCTGGTGTCTAACGATAAATGTGTGGTAATTGTAACCCACGACTTGCGATTGCGACAATATGCCGACCGAATTGTTTATGTAGACAATGGCAACGTCTCTACAGAAGAACCAAAATCAGAATACTCACATTAATATTAAATACGCCATGTCAAACAAAATACTATTTACATTATTTATTGCTTTTCTAGCTGCAAGTTGTGGAGGAAAAGAAGAAAAAAAAGAAAAAAGTTCAACCGAAAAAGTTGCAATTGTACCAGTATCTGATGTAATTATTGGAATAGGAAAAATAATTCCAGAAAAACAAATTATTAAACTTGCCACACAAACCAGTGGCGTTTTACAAAAAATCTATAAACAGGAAAATGAAACGTTTCAAAAAGGAGAAGTTTTAGCAGTTTTATCCAATGACGTAGAAGCAGATGAAGTGAAAGAATCCATTTCTAGAAGCAACATTCAAAACCAAGAAGTAAAAGTAGCTCAAGCAACCATTGCAGAATATGAATCCAAATTATTGAATGCCCAAAATTTATACAATCGACTAAAGTCACTTTACGATAAAGGTGCAGAAACAAAGCAGAATTTAGAAAATGCTGAAGCCGATTATAAAACTTTACAAGCCAATATAATTCGTCTAAAATCGCAAATAGTTGTCGCACAGTCACGAGTAACTTCTGGTAATTTAAACACAAGTTTATATAAAGCAAAATTGGATAAAACCAAAATTATTGCGCCATGCAACGGAAAAATATTAGAATGGGGAATTCAACCTGGAGAGGGAATTGCATCACAACAAACTATTGCACAAATTGCCCCAAGCGGAAATACCATTGTAGAATGTGAGATAGATGAATCCTTGGCTTTGAAAGCAAAAATTGGTCAATCAGTTGCGGTTAATTATTTAGGTTCTGTAGATGTAATCGCAAAAGGAAAAATCTACTTTTTATCAGAATATTTAAGAAAAAAATCAATGTTTAGTGAGCAATCAGGCGAGGCAGAAGATCGTAGAGTTCGCATAGTGAAAGTAATGTTAGAAAACCCACAGGGACTACTTTTTAATGCTAAGGTGGAAGTGAAAATAAGTACTAAATAATTTCCGAATGTCAATTTTAAAAACAGCCTTGCGATTTATAAAGTACGACAAAGCCAAGAGCATTGGGGTTACTTCTGGTATTTTAATAAGTACTTTTTTAATTGGACAACAACTTGGTATTCTCGATTATTTAATGCAACTAATGGCAGCACCGATAGACAATGCAAAAGCACAGATCTGGGTTGCCGATAGCCGCACTAGAGATGCCAACCAATTGGCAACATTTGACATTAAAAAACTTCGAGAAGTACGAAGTGTAAGTGGCGTAAAAGAAGCTTTTCCATTGGTTGTTTCTGTGGCAAGTGCTACAGTAGATAAAGGAAGAACATCTTCTATAACCTTAATTGGAATAGAATCCCCACATTTTAATGGGGGTCCGCCAAGTGACAAAATTATCAATGGAAAACTGGATAATTTACAAATGGATGGTGCCGTTTGTGCTGATTTTTTTGACGAAAAAGTATTTGAAGTGCCAATAAAAATTGGTACGCAAATGGAAATAAATGGAAAAAAAGCAGTTGTTGCAGTACAAACAAAGGGTGTTAGAGGTTTTGGTTTCGGGTTTATGTATACCACTTTAGAACGTGCCAGATATTTTTCTAATTTATCTACCAATAAAGTAAATGCCATTTTAGTAAATGTAAACGATGGTGCTGATATTGATGAGGTGGTTAATAATATTAATGCGAGTGTGTATAGTGTGAAAGCATACAAAACAGAAGATTTACGCAGCAGTACCATTTCCACAGTTATTGGTACAACTGGGATTGCATCTAGTACCGGTACGCTAATAATTTTTGCATTGATTGCGGGTTTTTTCATCATTGGTTTAACCATGTACAGCAGCGCTTTGGATAGAATAAAAGATTATGGAACATTAAAAGCGATTGGCGCAAGCAATAATTATATACGAAAATTGATAATTATTCAGGCGGTACTTTTTGCTGTTATTGGCTACATTTTAGCTTATATATTGTTGCAAGGATTTAAAGCAGGTGTTGCAGGAACGGGGCTTTTAGTAAATTACAGACCAGATGTATTGATTGGAATTTTTGTAGTAATTGTTTCCATATCGGTTATTGCAGCAACATTTGCTTTGCGCAGAATAAAAGGAGTAGAACCAGCTTCTGTTTTTAGAGGATAAAATTTAAATGTAAATTAAAAAATGAAAAGTAAATATATATTATTGGTTGCAACCGTTATTCTTTTCTTAACCAATGCAACAGCGCAAACAAGAACAATTGGTCTAAAAGAATGCATAAACTTGGCATTGGCCAATAAATCTAATATTTTAGCATTGAACGCAGAAGCGACTATTGATAGTTTGAATATCAAACAAATATTAGCAAAAAATTTACCGCAGATAGCCCTTGCATACGACTACTTATACAATCCAATTATACGAACAAACATTGTCCCAGTTGGTCAATTTTCTCAAATACCTACTAAGGAAACTCGCGCTATAAAGTTTGGAACAACCTACAATCAAATGGCCGGTTTGCAAGTAATGCAACCTATTTTTGATGCCACTATTCGAAGTAAAATAAAGGATTCTCAATTACAATATCGTATAAAAAAAGACCAGGTTGCTTCAGCTAATGCGGAATTAATATTTGAAGTAGCCAAAACATTTGTAAGTATTTTAGCCAAACAGGATCAGTTAAAAATTTCAAAATTTGACACACTTAGAACAGCGAGTACTTTAAAAATTGTTGGAAATAAATTCTCAGACGGCAATATTTCCAAAATGGATTTTAATAAGGCTAAAATTAATCACAACAACTCGATTTTTGCATACAAAGAATTAATTTCAGACTTGATCGTAGAGAAAATTTACTTGGCCTTTCTAATCAATTTACAAGCCAAAACAATTGATGTTGTTGATGTCGATAAGATTTTTACTGAACAAAATTTAAATGTCTTGACTCAATCCAATGAAACAAAAATCTTACCTAAAATAAGCGAATTAGATAGCAAAATTCTTTTGGTACAACAGCAGATAAGTGGAGAAAAAGTAAAGTATTTACCAAAATTGTTTTTGAATGGTTATTTGGGAGCAGACCAGTTTTCAAATGATTTAAAACCTTTTCAATCCAACACCTGGTTTGGTAATTCCTTTCTGGGGCTAGCTTTAAGATTACCTATTACAATTGGCGAAAATAAATTGAATAAAATAAGTCAATTTCAAAGTCAAATTAAATCCTTGAACTTTCAAAAAGAGGAAGAATTAAAAGAGTCCGAAAAAAATAAACAAATAGCATTACAGGAAATTGGTAATCTAAAGGAAGAAGCAAAATCATATTCTTTGAATGTAGATTTATTAAAAGAAAATGTACAGCTTTACAACGAGCGTTTGCTAGCTGGTCAAGAGACTTACGAAAATGTAAACTTGGAAGAGATAGAATATCAAAAAGAAACCCAAAAGTTAAATAATGTAAACAACAAAATTTGGCAACAATGGTTACTGGTTTTGAAGAACGCAGGAATGTTAGATAAATTGAAATAGCAAAAGTTCAATATACAGGATGTAAAATCAAAAAATTTGAGTCATACATTTTTTTGAAGTTATTCAAAATCCCCGTCAAGAGCAATCGAGACGGGGATTTAATTTTGCCCATCAGAGAGTTGGGCTTCATAATATTAGGACAATAAAACCTCAGCTGGAATATTTAACTCTTGATGAAACAACTTGGCTAACTCAAGCGTTAACGGCTTCTTTTTGTTTAATAAGGAGGATACATAACCTTTGCTACCCACCTTGCCTACAAGGTCTTTGTTTTTTAATCCTAGTTCATTCATTTTAACTTTGATAGCATCAATTGGATCGGGTAATGGAATGGGATAGTTTGCATCTTCATATTGTTTAATCAATAAAAGGGCTACTTGAAGCTTTTCACCTTGAGGGGTGTCTGCCTTCACCTTTTTATCAAACTGAACATCTACCCAATCAAGGAATTGCTTGTATTGTTTTTTGTTCTTAATAATTTTCAATTCCATAATACTTATTTTTTATATCGTATAGTTGCTACATCAATTTTATCATACTCCCTGTCTGTTCCAAACCATTTGATCTGTATCGCTTTAAACTCAAATACGATTCTTACTTCCAATCTATATTTATTCCCCATGATATTAAATACAACTCTATCATCACTAACCAAACTCACATTTCCATATACTTTTTTAAGTTCATTAAAACTTTTAAATTCAGTAATTACTAATTCATGATACCACTCAAATAACGCAATCTTTGCCAAAGGGTACTTTTTGGCATATTCCAATAACGTTCTTCGGGTAATAATATTAAACACTCAGTAAAGATAATAAGTTTACTAATAGAAAACTTTCTAAATTCAATCTATTTTGAAAAAGTGGCAACTTTGGTGTGAAAGGGGAGCAGCACTAGAAAAGCCTTCCGTCAGTTGACGAAAGGCTTTTGATTTGTCCGTTAGTGAATTTGGGCACTTGTATCTTTTTTGTATTTTTGGATATGAATTTTACAATGGTTGAGATAACAAGGGTATCAAGTGTAAGTGAAATAATTGGTATCAGGGATTTGCAAGCATTGAATTTAAAGCAGAACATAACAGCTGAAGAGTCCATTGAACAGGGTTTCCTTACTGCCGCCTTCACGATAGAATATTTGCAGCAGATGAATTCTGCTTCTCCTGCTATCATTGCAAAGGATGGCGACAAGTTGGTTGGGTATGCATTGGTTGCCACAAAAGAAATTAGAAAAGGGCATGACCTTCTTGAAGGTCTTTTTGACGCCATTGATGAATGTGAATACAATGGGAAATTATTAAGAGAAGTTAACTATGTAGTGGTTGGGTAATTGTGTGTAGCAAAAGAATACCGCGGGCAAGATTTGGTGCAAAAGCTTTACGGACATTTCAGGGATTGTCTTTCAAATGAATTTTCTTACCTCGTTACGGATGTTGCAAAAGCAAATGCTCGTTCTCTTAAAGCACATAAGAAAAGAGGATTTCAAGTCATCAATGAATTGATGTATGGTGGTTTTGGTTGGGATATTGTTTTGTGGGATTGGAATGCAGCCACTCAGAATCTTTATTAGGAATAAATTAATTTCCAGATAGTCACCTACTCCATCATTGCATTGTAATTGCTTCTTATTAGAAAAGAGGGAACTAGACAATTGATCAATTTCAGTAAAATGTAGGTGGGATTTTATGTCCCGCCAGATTTTTTTAGTGTAAATATTTGTTAAGGAAGATGAAGGATGAAATAAAATGAAAAATTGATTTTAGTCTTTCTATTTCCTTTAACTTTATAGTCATCCAAATGGTTGCTTCCAATTAAATTCCTTTTTTAACAATCAGTTCAAATCATATATTTAAAAATACATTTACCATGAGCATAAAATCAGAAAACCAGCAAAAGACAAACACTTCCAGAAGAAATTTTGTAAAGAATTCTGCAGTTGCAGCTGCAAGCTTTATGATTGTGCCCCGTCATGTATTGGGAGGCGTTGGCTATAAGGCACCCAGTGATCGCCTGATCATTGCAGCTGTGGGAGCAGGTGGTAAAGGCAACGATGACATAAACAAGTTTTATAAAAGTGGAAAAGCAGATATCGGCTTCCTTTGTGATGTCGATGATCGCAGGTGTGCAGGAACAGTGAAGCAATTTCCAAAAGCTAAAATGTTTAAAGACTGGAGAGAGTTGTTTGATAAAGAGTCTAAGAACTTTGATGCAGTATCTGTGTCTACTCCAGACCATACCCATGCCATTGTTGGTATGGCAGCAATGCAATTGGGTAAACATGTGTGGATCCAAAAACCAATGGCACATGATATCTATGAGGCGCGTAAATTAACTGAAGCAGCTGCTCGTTATAAAGTGGTCACTCAAATGGGAAACCAAGGTGCCTCGGGAGATGGAGTAAGGCAGATGAAAGAATGGTTTGAAGCTGGTCTTTTGGGCGATGTGCATACGGTACAAATTTGGACCAATCGTCCTATCTGGCCACAAGGGATTGCATGGCCTTCAGCGAAACCGCCGGTTCCAAATGGACTCGACTGGGATCTATGGATTGGGACAGCACCTTATAAAGACTATGTAGATAAATTGATTCCGCAAGCCTGGCGAGGATGGTGGGATTACGGTACAGGGGCTTTAGGAGATCTAGGTTGTCACTTGATGGAAGCGCCCTTTAGCATTCTGAATCTTAAGTATGCAAAAGATGTTCAAGCAACCGTTGGTAGTGTATTTTTGGAATGGGGGAAACGTTCTTATTTTCCGGATAGCTGTCCTCCCTCAGCACATGCAACATTGACCTTCCCTAAAACAAATAAAACAAAAGGCGATATCACCATGCATTGGATGGACGGTGGTATTAGACCAGAACGTCCGGTTGAATTGGGTAACGACGAATTATTTGGAGATGGAATGAGCGGTGTATTATTCATAGGAACGAAAGGAAAAATGATGGCCAGTGAAATGGCACAAAATGCCCGCCTTTTGCCATTGTCCAAAAATCAGGAAGTAAAAATAAAACAAACCATTCAACGTGTGCCGGGAGGGATGGATGGCCACTATGCGCAATGGGTAGAAGGTGCTATTGCCGGCTATGGCAAAACGGAGATGAGTGCTTCTTTTGATAAATCAGGTCCTTTAACTGAAGCTATATTAATGGCAAATCTTGCTATCAGAGGAGCAGATATTCCTCGTCCAGGCAAATCGCCTGATCCACTTGATCAAAGCTATAATTACCCCGGCGCTAATAAAAAGCTGATATGGGACAATGAAAATATGCGCATAACTAATTATGATGTAGTTAACCAGTTTGTAAAAAGAGAGTACAGAAAGGGATGGAGTTTAGGAGTGTAACTGAATTCAACTAACTAGATTAATTTAAAATTATTTTTTATGAAATTTAATTAGTTGAATTTATACTATTCCCTGAAGGAGGAAAAACCAGTGATCAGTTTATAATGGATAGGCTGATCAATAGTTTTAGCTATTTCAGGGAAGGCTCAGGTATAAAAAAAGACATTTGTTAATGCAAACAACGCCATCAATTTATTAAAGTTGCCTCTTTCGCGAAAAAAGGGAACAAATAAAAGTACCTACATTTTTGTAGGTACTTTTATTTTGGTATGATCAGCCTCCTTCACCTCAGATCTTATTTTGGGCAAAAGAAAATTTCTAAAAAGAAAATTTTATCTTTGAGACATATTTTCAAATCCTTAATAAAATTATGCCAAATCCAATGAAAGTATCGGTGTTAATGACTGTTTTTAATACTGATTTTTCTTATACCAAAAGGGCCATTGACTCGGTCTTAAAACAGGATTTTCAAGATTTTGAGCTAATTGTTATTGACGACGGCAGCAAGGGAAATAACCGGGAATCGTTGATGGATTATATAGAAAAAAATGAGGACAAAATCAGCTATATCCGACACAGCAATCGAGGTCAATCTGAATCAATTAATCGAGGTGTTTTATATAGTTCGGGGGAATACGTTACAATTATTGATAGCGACGACGAATACAAACCGAATCATTTGAGTAGTTGTTTATTGGAAATAAATGGGTTGGACTTAATTTGCTCCACCTCAGAAACAATAGTAGACAACGAAAATGATTATTATGTACCCGATAAAAACGATCTAAGTAAACTCATTCACTTAGACGATGTTACCTTGTTTGGAACTTTATTCGGTCGAAAAAAAGTATTTACTAGCATTGATTTTAAAACAGGTTTCGCAGCTGATTCCGATTTTTACGAGCAAGCTACCGAATTGTTTAGTGTAAAAAAATTAGACTTGCGCACCTATGTTTATCATCGGAATATACCGAATAGTATTTGTGCAAAAATCAAAAAAGCTAATTTAATCAGCGCTTAAACATGGCCGTTGGATATACTGTTTTTCCGACAAATACAAATTTAGTAATGGCCTGTCACATCACAGGTGTGCATGATGTGAATCGCAATGCTATACTTGCTGACGACTCGTACGAGTTGGTAAAAGATTGGGCGCAATCCATTACAGCAGCGAATTTACAAGGAATTATTTTTCATAATAATTTTTCCGAAGAAACCTGTAAATCGTTCGAGAATAAAAATATCTCGTTTATTAAGATCGCTTATGATCCCCAATTTAATCCCAATGTATTTCGTTATTTTGTATACAGGGATTTTTTAAAGCAGCACATTCAACAAATCAACGCAATTTTTATTACCGATATTTCTGATGTTGTGCTTGTTAACAACCCATTTACAGATTCACTTTTTTGTGATAATCCGACTGCAATTTTTTGTGGTGATGAACCTAAAATATTACACAACGATTGGATGATTGCGCATGCCGAAAATTTAAGGAAAAACATACCCGATTATGTAGCTTATGAAAATGCTTTTGGAAATGAAACCTTATTGAATTGTGGAATCATAGGGGGTTCTGCTGACTTACTTTTTAATTTTTTACAACAACTCTGTGCAATTCACCAACATGCTAATAGCGACAACAAAACCGCTTACACCGGTGACATGGGCGCATTCAATTATTTGGCACGCACAGTTTTTAACGAGCAACTAATTCATGGCGCACCAGTAAATACGGTTTTTAAGCAATATGAAAACAATCGAAACGACTGCTGGTTCAGACACAAATAGTTGGGTGGAGATTATGCCGAAAGGCTCTTGTGCATTCATGAAAATAAAGGTAAAACAAATAAAGATTTCTCAGTACCTGCCGCTTGGTCTTTGTAACTATTCGACAATTTATAAATTCTGTGAAGCAGGAGAATTTTAAAATAAAAAATGTTGTTGTAATTAACCATCCTCCTAAACGAGGGTGGTTTTTTATTTTAATTAATTTCTTTTTGGGTTGGATGCTTTGAGAATTCCCCCAAAAAAAGAAATAAGTAACAATTATTTAATATTTAGAAATCTTTTAAAAATGAAAGAAAAACGAATTTTATAATTCACAAAAAAATTTAAAAATGAAATTAAAAATTTTCAAGAATCTCGTATTCTTTGCTTTTGGACTGATTTTAAGTTCTAATGTATTTTCGCAACAATTAAGACCCGTAGTTAAAGATGCTATGGGTATTAGGTTGGACGAAACTTTTTCTGGGAAAATTATTTGTAGTCAAAACGAAACTGAGCCTAAGTTTTCCGAAAACTTACCAGAAGGTTTCAATTTGACTTTGATTAATTATTCTAATTTTCCTAATAAATCCAACACTTTATCTTCAAATATGTTTTTTTCAAAAACTTTTGGTGATGGAAGATCCTCTTTTAGTATGCCTCCAAATGGAGTAGTGTACATTAATGTAGTAATAGTTAATGGGAAAAAAAGGATTTATCTCCTCGGTGATGTAAATTAAAAAGTATTTTTCTGAATAATAGACCATCCTCCTAAACGAGGGTGGTTTTTTATTTTAATTAATGTCCCGTTCTGAAATAGCGATACACAAAAAATCGTTATATAAGATCAATCAGAAAAAAAGATTGAAGGGTAAGCTGTTTACAAATAATTTAATAGCATTTAATAAAATGCCAGTCAACACAATTAAATGACAATGAATGATTTTGGTGGTGGACTAGTGATACACCCTGGGTTCTGAATTTCAACAATGGGGTTGGAGAATATTCTAGTCGAATAACTGATGAATACTATTTTCGTGCAGTAAAGTCTATCAAATGGGCCTTACTATTACTAAATAATCAGTACATTTAAGTTTATTAATAATTCTAAACACTTACTATCATGGAACGTAGAAAATTTATGAAACAAAGTTTATTTGGTGCAGGTGCATTTATTCCTTTTGCCAATCAACTATCCCCAATAGAAAAGAAAATAATTCAAGAAGATGCAAAGCCCTTTAAATGTGATTATGGATTTCATGACGGCACTTTTAAAAATTTAGCAGGTGCTGATTTTATTGAACAAATAAAATTTGGGTACAGCCAAGGATTTAGATCCATCGAAGACAATGGAATGATGGGTAGGACTACAGAACAACAACAAAAAATTGGAGATACTTTGGCAAAACTGGGCATGCACATGGGTGTATTTGTAATCAGTTATGCTTCCAATGATACATTAGGATTAACCACTGGAAAAAAAGAGTGGATGGATAAATTTACTACCACCTGCAAAGAGGCGGTAGAAGTGGCCAAAAGAACGAATGCCAAATACATGACCGTTGTGCCAGGATCTTTTGATCGATCGAAGTCCATGGGTTATCAAACATCTAATGTAGTAGAGGCAATGAGAAGAGGGGCTGAAATATTTGAGAAACACAATTTAGTAATGGTGATGGAGCCATTGAGTGATTCTCCTAATTTATTTTTAAGATTTTCAGACCAAACTTTCGAAATCTGTAGAGCAGTCAACAGTCCTTCTTGCAAAATTTTATTTGACATGTATCACATGCAAAAAAATGAAGGAAACATTATTAACAATATTAATAGTTCATGGGATGAAATTGGTTATTTCCAAATTGGAAACAATCCAGGAAGAAAAGAACCAGGCACAGGAGAAATGGATTATAAGAATATATTTAAACATATTTACGATAAAGGTTATAGAGGTATTTTAGGCATGGAGCACGGAATGGCTGGTAAAGAAAAGGAAGGCGAATTGGCTCTCATAAAGGCTTATAGAGATGCCGATAGTTTTTAATTCAGCTCTATTCGTTTAGTTATTAGAAATATTAAGACAGCCGATTCCTACACCCTTTTAATCAAATGGTCTCCCGTATTTGTTGGGAATTTTAGCCGAATTAGATAACCCATCTGTCAACTGACGGATGGGTTATCTAATAATCATTCAGTTAAAGTATTGGCGATATCTCGACAGGACCTCTTTTAAATTTAATCTGTATTAATGTAAATTTATAAGGAGGAGTAACATTGTTTCTTTTTTCTTTGTAAATTTGATTATGACTGTTTCAGAAGTTAAGTACATAGCTGACTTTACAATTATCATCAAATTTGATGATGGAGTATGTGGCACTGTTGAATTAAATGATTTAGTGAAAAAGGGGATTTTTCAGGTGCTACAAGATAAAAACCAATTCGCTAGGGTTTATACAAATGGGTATTCAATTGCTTGGTCAGATGAACTTGAAATTGATGTTACTGCCATCTATTCCGATTTAACTGGTAAAAATTTTGGAGAAATTCTGAATCCAAAATTGACTCATGCCACAAATTAGTTATTTCCTCGGTGTTATCTTCGAATGTCATAGTAGAAGCATTAGACAAGTCTTATGCCTTGTTAAAAAATAAAGTTACCAAAAGATTGCTTTTTAATTTAGAAATAAATCTCTTAGACAGGAAAGCAACTATTCAAGCGCTCTGCTGATGGATACTTCAACAATCAAAGGAGATTGCTGAAACTTGTATTAATTTTACATTTAGAAAAAACCACCTACTAAAACAAGAATGAAAAATAGCAATAATAAAACAGTTAAAAAAAGCGATCTGCCCTCAAAATTATGTCTTCATTGTAACCGCCCTTTTACTTGGCGCAAAAAGTGGGAACAGCATTTGGAACAGGTTTTATATTGTAGTGACGCTTGTAAAAAGAAGAAGTTTACACCTTAAAAAATCAACCTTACCGCTTACTAATTTTATTCATTGAGATAGATTTTTGTCTGGAACATTTAAATCGCATTATTTCGGTACTTCTTTTCTTTAAATGTTTCTGACTCACCCCGCTATTTACTCTCTTACGCCAAAGATTAAAACTTGTACGTTTTAGTTCAGTGCGCATCAATTTAATAGTATCCGATTCTGACAAACCAAACTGAATGGTAATTGCTTCAAAAGGAGTACGATCCTCCCAAGCCATTTCAATAACTCTGTCAATGTCTATTCTTTCCATTCAAAATAAATTAAGATTTTGTCAATTATAACCTCATTATGAAAAAGCCCTGAGAAATTAAATAATTAAGCAAATCTCACGAAAAAAAAACAAAGTACCCATGATTTAACGTAAACTCGTCCATATTAGATAATTTTTTTGACCTTGTATATTTACCTTATTTGATTAAAATCTTCTCGCAAAAATCCAGATTCATTTGTAATCTTCCTTGCTTCTCAATTGTCTTAAACTCAAATTCAAAGCCATGACCACAGAGTCAGTAGGAGCGTTTCTTTTAAATTGTAACTTTTTTATTTTATCATCCCAACTAAAAGACTTCGCCTATCAATAAATAAAATTATTGTAATACTTTTGAATACTTTGGATCTACATCATTTAAAAATACATAATATGAGAATTTTTGTAATACTACTTTTTGTAATATTTAACCTAACCCAGATTACTGCACAAGATAAATCAGTCGTTAAAAAAGACAGTACTCTATTCACTAGTTTCAAAGGATTGCCGCTCAAAGCAACGCGCGCTTTTCCCTTACAAACAAATGAAGGCACCTGGACTTCGGTAAATATTAGTCCTGATGGGAAAACAATTTTGTTTGATTTAATGGGAGATATTTATAGTATGCCAGTAGAAGGGGGCAAAGCAACTCCCATTACCAAAGGATTGGCCTATGACAATCATCCAAGCTTTAGTCCTGATGGAAAAAGAATATTATTTATTTCTGATAGAGGCGGTGCTGAAAATTTATGGTATATCGATATCGCAAAAAAAGATACCATCGCTTTAACGGAAGAGCAAAATCAAAATTTTCCAGGTGCCGTATACACACCAGATGGCAATTATATTGTTTATACCAAAGGAAGAAGAAATACAAAATTGTATTTGATGCATAAAAATGGTGGTGCAGGTACTTCATTGATTTCTTTACCCGCTACTTTAAAAACCATTGACCCTGCTGTAAGTGCTGATGGCAGATATATTTATTATTCTTCCAGAACAGGTGCTTGGAATTACAATGCAATGTTGCCTCAGTATAGCATTGGGGTATATGACAGAGAAAAAGGAACTACGCGCACCATCGCTTCTAGATATGGGTCTGCTTTTACACCCGTTCTTTCAAAAGATGGTAAGTGGTTGGTATACGGAACAAGATTTGAAGACAAAACTGGATTGGTAAAACGCAATTTAATCACGGGTGAAGAAACCTGGTTGGCTTACCCCGTTCAAAGAGATGATCAAGAGTCAATCGCAGTATTGGGCGTACTTCCAGCGATGACTTTCACTCCGGATAGTAAAAATTTATTGGCTTCTTATGGTGGAAAAATTCACAGCATTGATATTGAAACAGCTGCACAAAAAGAAATTAGCTATACAGTAGATGCTACCATCGAAATGGGACCTGAGGTATTTTTTAAATATCCTATTAAGGATACGAGTGCAGCACAAGCTACTCAAATTAGAGATGCCGTTCCTTCTCCGGATGGAAAAAAATTGGCCTTTACAGTGTTGAATAAATTGTATGTAATGGACTATCCCAATGGGACGCCTAGAAAAATAACCAAAAATAATTTTACAGAAGCACAACCTATTTGGAGTGTCAATGGCAATACAATTTATTTTGCTACCTGGAGTGTTGAAGGGGGTAGTATCAGAAGTATTGACTTAACCACTGGAACCGAAACCTTGCTTACCAAAGAAAATGCAATGTATCAAGGCCTAGCTTTAAATCAAGCGGGTACTAGAATAGTTTTTAACAGAACTAACTTTCAAAAATTTAAAGATTCAAAAGATCCTACTTATAATGATGACGAAGATGAATTGTGTTGGCTGAATTTGAGTGATGGCAGTATTCATATCATTGACAAAGCCAATGGCCGCAACAATCCCCATTTTGTAAATGGCGAAGACCGTATTTATTTAAATAACAATGGAAAATTAATTTCTATTCAATGGGATGGAGGAGATGAAAAAGAGATTGTAAAAATTACGGGCATCACTACTTTTGGAAGCATTGCTCAACACAGGGGAAAACCTTTGGCAGATGTTTTAGATATGGAGGATGACGAAGATGCTGCCAAAGAAAATAATCCTGCATCAAGCGCGAATACTATTTTAATGTCGCCTTTGGGTAAAGCAGCCATTGCGCAAGTGAACAATAATATTTATTATATCACTATTCCACAGGCTGGTAAGCTAATAGATATTTCAGTAGCGGAAGCAAAGAGTGCAGCCTTCCCGAGTAAGCTTCTAACTGAGATGGGTGGCGAGTTTCCGGCTTGGGAATCAAATGGAAAAATCGTTCATTATAGTTTGGGTGCCGCTCATTTTACTTATGATGTAGATGCTTCTTATGCATTTGATGATAGCTTGTCCGTTGCAAAAAAAGCAGAAGCAGCGATCAAAAAAGATACCACTGTTAAAGACAGTACTAAAAAAGAAATAGCAGCGAAGAAATCAGAAAAGAAAGAAGACCCTAAATACAAAGCCACTGAAAATTGGATCAAAGTATTTTATGAAAAAGACATGCCTAACAATCATCTTCTTTTAACGAATGCAAGAATAATTACCATGAAAGGGGATGAAGTAATTAGCAGAGGTGATATATATATTGTAAACAATCGCATTAAAGCAATTGGTAAATCGGGATCATTAAAGGTAGCTAGTGGAACAAAGAAAGTGAGTGCGGCAGGCAAAACAATTGTTCCTGGTTTCGTTGACACCCATTCTCATATGTGGCCAAGCTGGGGCATACACAAAACACAGGCTTGGGTATACGCAGCCAATTTGGCTTATGGTGTAACGACCACGCGCGATCCTCAAACTGCTACCACCGATGTACTTACTTACAGCGACATGGTTGAATCAGGCATGATGGCGGGTCCTAGGGTATATTCTACTGGGCCGGGAGTAGGTTATTGGGCATATAATTTAAAAGATTCTGCTCAAGCAGAATCTGTATTAAGTCAATACAGCAAATACTATAATACTAAATATATTAAAATGTATTTGGTAGGCAATCGCAAACACAGACAATGGGTAATACAGGCGGCAAAAAATCAACAATTAATGCCTACTACCGAAGGGGGTCTTGATTTTAAATTAAACATGACCAATCTTTTAGATGGCTATCCTGGACATGAACATTCTATTCCTATTTATCCTTTGTACAATGATGTGGTGAAAACAATTGCTGCTTCTAAAATGACAGTAACGCCAACCTTACTTGTTTCTTATGGTGGACCATGGGCAGAGAACTATTATTATGAAAATGAAAATCCTTATAGCAATGAGAAAATGCAATACTTCACTCCTTATGAAGAACTGGCATCTAAATCACGTCGCCGTGCTACTTGGTTTTTACCAGAAGAACATGTTTTTCAAAAACATGCAAAGAGCATGAAAAAAATTGTTGAAGCAGGTGGGTTGGCTGGCATTGGCAGTCATGGTCAATTACAAGGTCTAGGATATCATTGGGAATTGTGGTCTATGCAAAGTGGTGGCATGCGTAATTTGGATGCATTAAAAACTGCTACTATTCTTGGAGCTAGGGGTCTTGGATTAGATCAAGACTTAGGCAGTTTGGAAATAGGAAAATTAGCTGACTTACTTATTCTAAATAAAAATCCACTTGATAATATTCGCAATACCAACACAATTGAATTTGTAATGAAAAATGGTAGATTATATGATGGGAATACTTTAGATGAAGTAATTACGGGCAATCATAAATTGGACAGAAAAGAATGGATGGCAGAGAAGCCTAAGAAAAACACTCAGATAGAGGATTAAGTATATTCATAATATTTTAGTGGAAGCTTACACCTTCGATGTATGTTGTTAATTTCAATTATTAATTTGGATAATGACACCAAGAATTGAAACAACCAATGAAAAGAAATTGGTAGGCAAAAAACTCTTAATGAGTTTTGCTGAATATAGAATAGGTGAACTATGGAGTGGTTTTATGCCAAGAAGGAAAGAAATTAGGAATGGCTTGTCCAATGATTTGATATCAATGGTTATTTACCAACCCAATCATTTTGATAATTTTAATCCAACAAATGAGTTTGACAAATGGGCTGCAGTAGAAGTATCCGACTTTGTTGATGTGCCCGATGAAATGGAAAGGTATGTTTTATCAGGTGGACTATATGCTGTTTTTCATTACATAGGTTCAAGTACCGGCATCTCCATTTTTCATCAAAATATTTTTAATGTTTGGTTACCGAGTTCGGACTATCTTTTAGATGACAGACCGCATTTTGAAATTTTAGGTGAAAAATATAAGAACAATGATCCGTTGTCAGAAGAAGATATTTGGATACCTATTAAACCAAAATGAGGGTAAGTGCTCAACAATATGTATTTCAATTTTATAAGAAGTCTACTATTTTTAATTATCCGATAGTCATCTAATAAATTAAAAAGTTGTAGATGCCTATTTTTTAAAAAAAGTAAACAGATTAAATGATTTAAGACGCCACAAACTTATTTTAATTACTATAAACTTTTTAAATAAGAAAGGCTTAAAGGAACGTTTTCCATTTCGTGGTTACTTTCATCTTCGATGAAGCAATGCACCACTCCATATTTTTTAGCCAGCCTAATAATTTCTTTCCAATTTCCTTGTCCCATTCCGACAGGGACATCGTTTTCAGCAGGTGTGCCCCCAGATAAGTTTCCCTGTACTCCCTTCTTTAAATCTTTTAAATGCATCAACTTAAAACGACCTGGATATTTATTTAACAATGATACTGGCATTTCAGCACCTCCACCATGCATTACCCATAATACATCCATTTCAAAAGAAACATATTTAGGATCTGTCGATTTAATAATATAATCTAAAAGTGTACCATCTTGATAGGGATAAAATTCATAACCGTGTTCGTGGTAGCATAAGGTCAATCCATTTTCACTAAGTATTTTACCAGCAGCGTTAAATACCTGGACTGCATTTTTTGCATTCTCCAATGTAAACTCATTTCTTGCATGAGGTATCCATGCACACATTACAAACTTAGCACCCAAAATTTTAGCCCTGTTTACCACAGCAATAGGGTCTTTTACCAATTCATCAAACTCAGCCCCTGTAGATGGAATACTTAATCCTTTGGTATCACACAATTTTTTATAATCGTCAGCTGTAATTCCTATGGGTAGATTGCCTTCTATTTCAGTAAAGCCTAGACTTTTAATTTCATCCAATGTTTTTTCAATACCATTTGGGAAATGTTTTCTAAAAGTATACGTTTGAACTCCTATAGGGTAAGTAAAAATATTTTGAGCAGTAGCCACTGATGCCAAAAGAGAAGCAAAGGCTAATAAGAATAAATGTTTCATTGTTTAAATAGGGTTTAGTTGAGTCTTTTCAATTTTATTTAGCTATTGAAGATTTAAACTCCTAGGTTATTAAACTGAAAAGATCATTAGGGGGTGGTTGTACTAAATAAGCTACCCTAATGATCTCTTTACTTTAATTACAAAAGCGAATGAATGATATTATTTAGTTTCTTTTACACGAATGCCTTTGGTATCAAACATGTTATTCAAAACGCCTTTCAAATTATCGTCGTCAGCAGGCTCTAATTGTACGCTTAAATCATAACCCATTGCATTGTAGGAAACAGTGATTGCTTTTCCAGCCTCTTCAATGCTACTAATTTTTGTAATTTCAACACCTGTGCTGTCTTGAACAATGCCTGAATATTTCCCTTCCTTTTTTTCAATTACAAATCCCATTTTCACATCTCCATATGGTGTTCCAAATACAGTTATTTTCCATTTACCAGAATAAAAAGCTTCATTGGTTTGTGCTTTTAAATTTGAAGAAAAGAAAAAACTCACTAAAATCGTTAGAATTAAACTTGCTTTTTTCATAATATATTTTTTTGTAAATATAAAACATTCTGTCAAAATGCATTAAGCATAATTGAAATTTCTGCGACGATATTTAGGAATGACTGATTTGGAAATAGGAATGACTGATTTGGGGAATGATACCAATTCTAGCAAAATTGATGGGGATTTCTCATGCCAGCCTGGGTTTCATCAATAAAAAAGATAAATGAGAAGCTGACCAACGCCTAAATTTTTACATAAAAATGAAGAATCACATTGCAGAAAACCCTTACCTTAGTATAGTATTATTTTATTAAGTACCCATCAAATTATTATATACCTTCAAGATCAAAGGAATATAATATTTTAAAATATGATTAAACCAGCATTGTGATTTATGCCAATACAGCTAGTCTTCAGTTTCGACTTTAATAAATACTTTCAGATTATTTCAGCAATTGGAAGTCGATATGTCCTTATTGCCGGAGGAATATTTTTATTTTTTTATATACTGTTTAAAAATAAAATATTGGCTAAAAAAATTCAAAGTACAGTTCCTAAAAACAAAGATTATATAAGAGAAATTGCTTATTCAATTTCTACCATTCTGATTTTTGGTCTAATTATTCTCAATGTAATAGGTAACCCAGCTGTAAGGCCATACACAAAAATATACGATGACATTTCGGAACATCGATGGTTGTACTATTTTGCAGTTTTCCCTGTCATGCTTATAATACATGATACTTATTTTTATTGGACTCACCGTATAATGCATCACAAAAGTATTTTTAAAATTTTTCATTTAGTACATCACCAATCCACTAATCCATCTCCTTGGGCAGCCTACGCTTTTCATCCATTGGAAGCGATTGTTGAAAATGGAATATTTATTGTATTTGCCTTTTCATTTCCTCTGCACAAAACTAATATTCCAATATTTTTTCTGTTTTCGATGCTCTACAATGTTTATGGTCATTTAGGTTGGGAGTTGTATCCAAAAGGGTTTAGTAAATCACTTGTAGGGAAATGGGTCAACACTTCAGTCTGCCATAATCAGCATCACAAATACTTTAAAGGTAATTATGGGTTGTACTTACTTTTTTGGGATAGGATAATGGGCACTTTAAGAAATGATTATGATGTTGTATTCGAAGAAGTTAAAAGTAGGTAGAATAACTTTTTGGATAGCTATTATTTCAAATAAAGAATTAGTTAAAGTTTCTTCCCAATAAAGTAACCTTTCAAAACACAGTTGATAAATACTTAAATTCTTTATTGCTTGGTAGTAAAACTTCTAAAAAGTAAATAGTTGCTGGGTTATGCCTTTTTAATAAGTAACTTAGTAGTAAAACAATTTTCCATTCTGCCACAATCATTCAAGTTATGCAAATTATAAAAAATCGGTTGGTAGTAATAGTTTTTACTGCAATCTGTTTTGCCGTTGCTTTTAGTTCCTGCAAAGCTTCAAAGGGGTTAGAGGCAAGCAAAATAAATGCTGCTGAAACTACCATTCACAAAGAAAAGACAGAAAGGGACAAATTAAATTTCCAATCTAAATGGGAAGGAACGTCATCCGCCAATGGTGGAAGATCTTCTTTAAACATTGGTCAATCACTTCAAAATCGAATCGCTGGAGTAACTGTAATATCTTCAGGAGGTGGAGTTCCAGGACAAAATCCGATGATACGTATTCGGGGTACCAACTCAATCAATTCTGGCAACGATCCATTGTATGTACTGGATGGAATAATGGGAATTGCAAATCCTTTGTCTACTCTAAATCCCAATGATATAAAATCAATAGAAGTTTTAAAGGATGCTAGTTCTTTGGCTTTTTATGGTGCGCGTGGTGCCAATGGTGTTGTGCTTATAACTACTAAGCGAGGTGGATTGTAACTAGCTCTAAATTCAACCTAAGACTATCATTTTTTTTCCTTTGTGATCAATCTATTTCACTAAACAGGTCACTACCAATTTTTTTAATTCATCTAGGAGATAATTAATATTATTTCGAATTAAAGGATTTCATTTCAACTTTAATTTGACTTTTATTTATTGGGGCGATACTTATTTTTTGTCAGCCTATTTCAGGACGGGACAATATCCCATAAAAAAAGACTTAGAAATTATTTCTAAGTCTTTTTTTGTATTGATGTGAATCAAATATTAGTCATCATCTTGATCGTCAAGATCAATTTCATCTCCTTCGTGGTGCTCTTTACCAAAGATATCATCCACTTCGTCAGCGTCTTCTTCTTCGTCATTAACATCTACATCATGGTCTAAATGTAATTTGTATAAATAACCATGATGAGCGTGGTTATCATGTGTCCACATGAAATATTCTGATTCATGTGCATCTTTCAATGTCAAATGCATGGTTGCACCTGGTTCAATGTAATGTGTGCCTTCAACCCAATGTCCTTCATGCCATACATGAGCATCATGATGAAGAGCGGGACCTGTTTCAGCTACCCAAAATTGGTCAATGTAATGCTTTGTTTGATTGTGAATAACGAATTCCCATTCTCCAGCAGCGTTCTTAGACTTGGTGATTTTAAGATCCGGCTTTACGGGAGTTGTGAATGACATAATTACTGCTGCTAGCAATAAAAATGAAGAAAGTGATAAAATAATTTTTTTCATAAATTTTTAAATTTTAACGAATTTAATTTAAAATGTTATTGGGAGTTGATTTTTTATATTAATTTTTTCAGAAATTTTTATTGCCGATTTTTTGTTTATTATTTTCATTTATTTTAAATCTGAACATTAAACAATCTAAATTGATATTTAATTAATTTTTAATTTGAATATTAATTTTATTTTTTTTAATCTTAATTATTTAGAAATTAAATAATCAATGCACCGTAGTTATTATGTTTTTAATTAGTTAGATGCTTTTTATTAGGAGGCATAAGAGTAGTGATATTTTATAAAAGGTATAAAAGAATAAATTTTCTTTAACTAACTGAATCCGTTGCAGAGCTACCAACCTATCTCAGTAATACTACAAATCCCTTAAAGATCGTTTTCAATTTTTTTGTATCAATCAGGTAGCAATAAGTTCCTGCTGTCATTGGTTGTCCATTTTTAGTGCCATCCCATGGATTCTTATATCCCTTTGAATAATAAACGAGTTGACCATAACGATCAAAAATGGTTACTTCACAATTGGGATAATAGCTGAGTTCTTTTATCCGCCATAAATCATTCAATCCATCACCATTGGGCGTAAACGCATTGGGTATTAGCGGGTCTCTTAAAATCTTTACTGCTACGCTCGACTTGCCGCTGCAGCCTAGATTATCAGTAGCTGTCAATTGATAAAAAATATCTGCTGATGTTGTACAAAGCGGATTTACAATTACATCACTATTTAAAGCGGCCGAAGGATTCCATTTGTATTGTAATCCATCGCCAGTGGCGGTTGCATTTATTTGTACCGTTTCATTTTTTAATACCATTAAATCAGGGCCAGCATTTACTGTTGGTGATGGAGTAATGATTATTTTTTGATAGCCAGTATCTTTACAGGAATTAGTAGCTGTGTAAGTAAATAAAATATACTGCGTATCAGCAAGTGCAAGCTGTGGATTAAATTGTCCATTCGCTGATACACCTTTTCCTACATAAGAAAAAATACCCGCTAAATTATTTACAAGCGCACCTCCAGTAATATCGATGGGTTCTGAATTGTTACATACGGAAGGTAAATTGGTAAACTGTAAAATAGGAGAAGGAAGAATATCGACAGGTTTACTCAATTCCTGTACGCAAGATATTCCAGAAAAGGCAACTAGTTTAATAGTATAATTTGAAGCAGAAGATACTGGTCCAGTAGGATATTGGTGAGTATATTTTTTACCTTTCGATGGGCTATTATCGACATAACTCTTATTTGTTGTATCGCCCCAAAATATTTGCACCTTGGTAATGTTTCCAAAATCGACTACACTTTCGTTGATTATTTCTACCGGTTGATTGCTGCATAAATTAGTTGGATTGGTAATGGTAAAATTAGCCTGAGGTATCGCTCCATTCACTGTAAATATTTTAGAAATACTATCCGTGCAACCCTTGCTATTGGTTACTTGTAACTTAATAGGATAGTTCCCACTGGCACTATACCGGTGACTTGGATTTTGTTGAATCGAGTTGTTTGGATTGCTAGCATATGATGCAGGATCACCAAAATTCCATTTATACAAAAACGGGAGGGTGCTATTGTCTTTGGTAAAGCTGCTGTCTGCAAACTGTGCAACTGCATCCTGTAAACAGATATCTGGTGAAATTAATTGAATTACCGGATTGGGATATACTCTAATTGGGATACTATCTTTAGAGGCGCAACCTGGATTATTTTTGAAAGCAGTTTTTACATAATAAGTATATTGTTGAGAGTTGCCTGAGTTGTTGGATAAATGTAATATTGGCGCTGCAACAGAACTGTCACTTAAGCCAGTAGTGGGATACCAACTATAAATGTAATCAAGGTTAGAGGGGCCTCCAAGTTTTACACTATCTTTTGGGCAAAAATTAAAACCTGCAGGATTTCCCGCAAAGGAAGGAGGCATGTCCGTATAGATCATTACATTTTTTATGGAATGATTGTCGTTGCGCCCTCCGGTACTGGCAGTAAAGCCTAGATATCCTGCAAAATTAAATTGCTGAAATCCTGTTAAATATAAATTGTTATTTAAAAAAACACTGATATTGCCATTGTCATAAGTAATCAAGGTGTGACAATATTCAGCATTGCGAATAATAGAAAGATTGCCATCTTGATTGTCTCTCGTTGGTAAATTCGAACATTCGTCGTATCCCACACTCCACCTAATTTCTAGCTTTGGCATATTCGGATAACTGCTTGTGCTATTACAATTTCTGTAAGTATCAAAACATACTTTTAGTCCATTGGCAGTGGCAGGTATTCCAAGCCCTCCTCCATTCACATAACCTGAGGGAGGAATATCTAAAAAGCAAAATGCTAAACCGTCTGCACCAGTGCCGTCAAATATTCGAAAATCAAATTCTGCCTTCCATTTATTGCATATGGAAAGGTTTATCGGCTGAGAAAAAAAAGCTGCTCCACTCCTAGTATTATTGTTTGAACAAAGTAGTAATTCTGATAAATTATTTCCAGTCACATTGGCGACTCTTGCATCCCCACTTAAATTCCAGTTGTCTGTATTCAGATAAGCTCCATTTAGTTTGGCAAAAACATACTGCTGGCTCTTGGCCAGTTGATGGATGCACAATAGTATTAGCAGTAAGCAAAAATATTTTATAATATATTTATTAAGTGACAATGAATGATTAATTTTTAATAGGAATGAATAGTTATACTTTAATAATGATTCTCTTTTTATAAAGTATCCAACAAGGAATTGAAACAATACTAACAAAAAGTAATGCATATATCCAAGAAATTAATTCTGGCACAACACCCAATTGATTGAAGTAATTGAAGAAATAAATATTGATCGTATTGCCTCCAATGTTTAGTCCATAAAAAACTAACCCTAATAAATCTCCTAGTACATAAGCGGTAATTGCATTCACTCCAAATACCACTCCTATTTTTGAGTACTTACTGTAGGGTAGTACATCGAATATAAAATACATGGAAGCAAAAATTAAACAGGCGAAACCTCCTGTAACCAATACGAAGCTGCTTGACCAAATGTTTTCATTCACTGGGAATGAAAGTCCAACAAAATATCCGAGGATAGAGATAGCTACACCTATAACCATTAAATAATTCAATCGTAGATTTTCAGGTAATTCCGATTTTATGATTTTTCCTACAAGCATTCCAATCAAGGTGGTACAACAGGTGGGTACAATACTTAAAATCCCTTCTGGATCCCAAGTTTTTTGCCACATACTTCCAGGTAAATAAAGTGAGTCAATGTAGGCAGCAATATTTTTACCAGGCTCAAGCATTACTTTTCCTTCACCTGGGTAAGGAATCCTAGTCATAATGAACCAGTAAGCTAGTAAGAGAGTGGTAAAAATAATTAATTGTTGTTTCCAATTGGTTTGAAGTGCAATGATGGAACAAATTAAAAAGACGATTGCAATTCTATGAAGCGTTCCTGTCCACCTAATTTCAGATAAATCAAAGGTTGGCATCAAATTAAGAAACATGCCGATGGCAAATATTTTCAACGCGCGCAGAATAATTTTTTTGTAGAGACTAGGCTTTTCTTGAGTTGATTTATTGGAATAGGCAAAATGAATTGACACACCAATAATGAAAAGAAAAAAAGGAGCAAGCTGATCAGTAAAGCTTAGTGCATTCCATATAGAATGACGAAGGGTAAAAAAAACAAAAGCTGAATTACCAGGAAAATTAACCATGATCATCGCGGCAACAGTGAACCCCCTGAAGGCATCTAGTGAGGTGAGTCTTTTTTGCATCTTTCAAATTTTAAAATTAATTAAAATGGAAATGAATTTTTTAAGGAGTAAATATATGACCAATAGAGTATCAATGTAACATTGGGTTTGGTTTTTTGATTGAAAATAGGGATTAATATGTTTGAAGAGCTAGAATTGGATCTTCTTAGAATAAAGTCTCCCAAAATTGAAAAAAACATATCTTTAAATAAAGAAATACTTTATAAATAATTTTCTTAACTATAAACCAATGAAAGCAAAAAAAACCTTCAGTTTTATATTCCATGATTTTATTTTCAGAAATTTATTTTTAATGATTGGTTGCTTTTTTATGAGTTTTGGTTTAGCGTATAGCCAATCTAAAAAATTAATTAAGGCCCCCCAATTAAGTAAAGAAAAGATTTCTCGCGAAGCTTCTTTTTGGGGACTACATTTCGATCAGCACCTGAGTCCTACGAGTAGTCATGTGGGCGCTAGACTTACTGAGTCGATGGTGGATAGCATATTAATCTATGGCCGCCCCGATTATATTCAAGTCGACTGTAAGGGACACCCTGGTATTTCGTCTTACCCAACCCAAGTGGGCAAACAGGCTATCAGTTTTGATAAAGACCCTTTGGCGTTGATTCGAAAAGTAACCGATCAACATCAGGTAAGTTTGTATGTTCATTATTCTGGTGTTCGAGACTCTAATTATGCTACACAGCATCCCGATCAAGCTCGAGTACAATCTGATGGAAAGCCTGATCCAGGCAACACCAGTTTTTGGGGAGATTATTCAGATAAATTATTAATTCCTCAGCTCAAAGAATTAGCGCTTAAATATAAAATTGATGGAGCATGGATTGATGGAGAAGCTTGGGCTGTACAACCTGATTATCACCCAGCCGCTTTGGCTGAGTTTAAAAAAGTTACTGGAATAGAATCCATACCATATAAAACTAGCGATAAATATTATAAAGAATTTGTAGAATTTAATAGAACTTCTTTTCTAAGATATATTAAATATTACACAAAAGAAATTCATCAAGCTGCTCCTAATTTTCAGCTATGCTCTAATTGGGCATTTAGTGATATGATGCCCGAGCCCATTCCAAGCGATATCGGTTTAGATTTTTATTCTGGAGACAATGACCCAACTAATTCATTAAATAAAGCAAACTGGCATGCAAGAGCATTGGCTGGCCAAGGGATCTCTTTTGATCTAATGGCTTGGAGCTTTTCAATGAATTTTAAAACGGGCATCAGAGCGCCAAAATCTTCTCTTCAATTGTGTCAGGAACTAGCCCCAGTTATCAGTTTGGGAGGGGGAGTGCAAACGTATTTTAATCAGAAAGAAGATGTTTCTTTTAAGCAAAAAGATTTTAGAGTGATAAAAGAGTTAGCAGATTTTATTTTACCTCGAAGAGAATTTTGTAAAGGGGTTAAAATAATTCCTCAAATAGCATTGCTTTATTCTACTGCTGCATGGAAGCAGCTTGTTAATGGAGTTTATAGTTCTTCTAAAGTGGAAAAGATACAAGGGATTTTAAATTCATTATTAGATGGGCAACATGCTGTTGAATTGTTAATGACCCATCAGCTGCTAAAAAGATTAGATGAATTTCCAGTGGTCGTAATACCCGAATGGCAGATGATTGAACCAGCATTGGAAACCGCTCTTCGAAAATATGTATTCCAAGGGGGTAAACTAATTGTTGCTGGAGCACAGGCCACTAGTAGGTTTGATGATATATTAGGTGTCAAAGAAACAAAAGCTACCTCTTTAACTAGAGGGTACTTAAATATAGCGGATAGATTTTTAGAATTGGAATCAGACACCAGAGCTGTAGAACCTTTACCTGGCACATTGGTATTAAATAAACTTTATCCGCTCGATGACTTGGCAGAGAAGCCGTTTGCTGTTTCAGCCACCATGAATAATTATGGCAAAGGAAAAATCGCAGGAATTTATATTTCGCTCGGCGAAACTTATTTGAATAGTACCTCTCCAGTAGTAAGAGATTTATTTTCGGATATCATTGACCGACTTCTCCCAGATCCTGTTGTTAAATTAGCAGGATCGCATCAGGTTAATATTGTACCTACAACAAAAAATAAAAAAATATTGATTCAGTTAATCAATACTTCTGGTAATCATGCCAATGACAATGTTAAGGGCTTAGATGAAATTACGCCTCTATATAATTTGAATTTATCTGTTTCTACAAAAGCTAAACCCTTATCCGTATTGCTTCAGCCGGGAGGGACGGCTTTAAATTTTAAATATGTAAATGGCAGAACAGAAATTATTATTCCAAACTTACCCATCCATCAGGTAGTAGAAATAAAATAAAAACCTATCTTTAAATTAAGAAATAAATGACAGTAAAAATGCAATTTATTATTTGTAATCATTGTTTATTTAAAAAAGGTTATCAGAAATAGTCTAAAAAATTTAATAGTATGCAAAGTCAAAAAAAGGATATTCGAATCTTGGTAGTGGGTTGTGGTAATATGGGTTCTTCTCATGCGATTGCTTATCATAATATGGAAGGTTTCGAAATCTGTGGACTAGTTTCTAGGGGAAGTTCAAAAGAAATTTTAAATGCTAAATTGGACAATCGTTATCCTTTGTTTACCGATATGGATGAAGCAATGAAGTCAACAAATCCAGAGGCAGTATGCATTTCAACCTATCCAGATACGCATGAAAGTTTTGCTATGAAAGCATTCGAGAATGGATGTCATGTATTTATAGAAAAACCATTGGCTCATACGGTTGAAGCTGCTGAACGTTTAGCGCTTGCTGCAAAAAAAGCAAATAAGAAATTAGTAGTCGGTTATATCCTTCGTCATCATCCTTCTTGGGAGCGTTTTATTGAATTGACAAGAGAGCTCGGTAAACCGCTGGTAATGCGAATGAACTTGAATCAACAAAGTGATGGCAGCATGTGGACGCTTCATCGTAATCTGATGAATAGCTTAAGTCCGATTGTTGATTGTGGCGTACATTATATTGATGTAATGTGTCAGATGACACGCTCAAAGCCGGTTCAAGTTTATGCAATCGGAGCTAGACTCACCGAAGAAATTCCTGAAGGCAATTATAATTATGGCCAATTGCAAATTAGATTCGAAGATGGTTCGGTAGGATGGTACGAAGCTGGATGGGGACCGATGATTAGCGAAACAGCCTTTTTTGTGAAAGATGTTTTTGGTCCTAAGGGATCTGTTTCTATAGTAGCTAAAGAAGCGGGAGCTGCTGGAAAATCTTCTTCCATTGAAGCGCACACCAAAACAGAATCCTTGCGATTTCATCATGCCGACTTAGATGAAAATGAAAAATTTTCTAAACCAGACACCTGGATAAATTTAGAGGATGAGCCAGATCATCAAGAGTTGTGTAATCGTGAACAAAGGTATTTTCTAAAATCAATTGTAGAAGATATTGATCTTACTGACCATGCTGAAGATGCAGTTAATAGTTTACGAATAGCTTTTGCTTGTGATGAATCAGTGAAAACAGGAAAAGTTGTATCCTTAATTTAAATTAGGAATACAACTTTAAGTATAAATTAAATTATTTTTTGATTGAATTTTTTTAATCTTTTCTATATTGTCATTTTGCAATAGGCATCAACCAAACCTCAGCAACCTGAGTGCCTCTGCCACTACCACCGATTCCGGGAGGCCTATTCCATTTCAGTTTTAGCGATCCGGTTTTCGTAGCTTCAACGGGTATATCAAATTCTAATGGTTGGTAGTTCATGTCTTTTGGACGCATTGGATGAATCTCAATATTATCATTGGCTACTAATTTAATATTGCCTGCTCCTTCTGGTCCATATACAATGCGAAGTCGGTAAGTAGTATTTTTATCAAGCATCGGATAAAACATTTCCAAAGGATAGTCATGAATTGTTTCTGCATAAGTACAGGAAGAAATGCGCGCTTCCTGGGCTCGAGATTTTACTACCATGCCTAAGGCTGGACCTCTTTGCATTGCAGGGTCTTCTGCATAAGAAGATCCTTTTACTAGGTGAGGCTGTGATCCTGCTTTACCTAAATCGTCATAGAAACCACCTTTACCCGGATTACTCCAGTTTAGGATTGCATCAATCTTTTCTAGTCGCTCTGACTCATTTGTAAGCATCTTAATTTCAGAAAATCTTTTTAGCAGCCAAGGGGCATTGCTTAAAGGGAAATCAATCAAATCGAGATTTGCTCCTCTTCTTATTCCAATCGCTTTGTATTTTGATACACTTAATTGCATGTGAATACTTTGAAACAAAGCTTCTGCTAATTCGAAAACACGCGCACGCGTTTGAGCTCCTTCAAGAACTAAGGGTTTTGCCAAAGCAATCGATGCATCTGAAATAGCTTCTAAGCTTCCAATCGAAGAAGCTTTGCGAAGATGTTCTAAAGCTTTTTCTTCTTGAGCCGTTTCTTGTAAAAGACGACTACGATCGGTAGCATCATAATAGGCTCGGTACAAGGCTTGTTGAAAACGCCAGTTTTGTAACATCGATGGTGACGCCGATCGCTCGAGTTCTTGAAATTGTGTTAGCGTATTTTGAACGCCTATATTTTCAGCTAATGGACCTCTCCAATTTTTTTCTAGATTAAAGAGCCCCTTTGAAAAAGATTCTCCAACTTTTGATCCTATAAAATATCTACTGTAATCTAATAAAATATTTTCTACGCTAGCATCAGAATCCCAACCTAAACTGCTCCAAATTATTTTATTTACATCATCATTACAACCTTCAGAATAAGTAATGAATCCTTGTTCGGCAATCGGTTGTACTCTTTTAAATACTGCCGCCTCATCGACTGGCCTTGGATTAATTGGCTCACGGTTAAGGGTAGCTGCAAATGCAAAATCCCATTCTGGAACTGGATATTGAGCCCAGGCGGAATGAGTAATGTCTGGATAAAAACGCATTTTGAATCGCTTTGGAATTTTTGTGCGCAAATCATCTAAGCTTTCAAATTGCTGAGGACCAAATACAATTCCTTCTAACCAAGTGGGTTCAGTTCGCATGATGGTATAGAAATCATCCATCCAAGGAGCATTAAATCCTTGGGGCGACATCCACATCTTTGCTCTTGGATGAAGTTTTTTTAATTGCGCAGTCTGCTTCTCCAGCAATGGAAATAAATTTTTCGGAGAAGTATGTCCAGGATCACCGCCCGGCACAAATACTGCATCCACTTGAGGTAATTGTTTTAATACATCTCCCCATTCTTTCAATGCTTTGTTTACAGTGGCATTGTCTCCATAGTCTTTATCCATTGCAGGATACCATATCCAACATTCAATTCCATAAGACTTTGCAATACCCGACATTTTAATCATCATTTTCATCGGGTCCATTGGAAAATTTGGACTGTCAGTATCATCATCTGTTATTGGAGGAAGTAATTCAATTGCATTGGTTCCAAAAATTACTAAGTCACGAATGTATTGCTCCCACATTGATACCGACCAACCATCATATGAATTTGTTTTAGGACGATAACCTAGTTGATGACCTCTTAACGGATAACGAGGAGAAGTTGAAATATTTACTGCAGTAGGCAGGGATACTTTTTCTTTTGAATAATCCATGAGTCGAAGCAAACGGCCAGCACCATAAAGAACGCCCCTAGCGTCATTTCCTGCAACAATTACTAAACCTGATTCAAGCGTGATAATTTGATAACCTTCTGCTTTGTGATTGTCTCCAGCTTTTAATTTGGTTGACAATGCGGGGAAAGAACGGATGAGTTCTTTCATTTGACCCAACACAATTCCTTTATCACCATTTTTTGGAAGATGGTTTGAAATAGTCCAGCGAATCCAGCTTCTTTTTTCAACTTCTTCCAGCAGCATTTCTGAAGCTTTTTTTTCAGGTCCCGTCATTGCAGGATTAAGCACCAACACCGCAGTGGAAAGATCAATTGCAGCAATGGGTTCAGTATTGTTCAAAGAGTGGTTGGTTTCTGCATTTGACAAAAATGGAATGCCTAGCAAGCATAAACCAACAATTAAAAAATCACGAAATGTTTTTTTAAGCATGATAAGATTCTTTAAATAATTATCAATAGAGGAGATATAAATCAAATAAAATAGTTGATTCCAAATTCATGAACTGGTAAAATAAAATGGATTAGCCTGCGTTTGAAAAGCAACCTTCAGCTTATTGAACTACTTCTAAATTTTGACTAGCAACAAATTGTTCTCGCATTACCTTGGATGTTTTATGATCACCCGTATGGCTCCAACCTGGTGGCATAAATAGGTATCGTATTTTGTTTACTATACCTGGCGCATGATAAATATCTTTTGCCAATAAAGTGATTTCACCAAAATAGGCGTCTAAAAAATTATTAGGCTGAGTAGGTCTAGTAATTCCGTATTCTACAGGAATTTCTTTGAGCTCAGGTTGGTAGGTTTTAAAAATCCTGTCCCAAATATTTAATAGGTTACAATAATTGGTATCCATGTACAATGGATTTCTTGCATGATGAACGCGATGGTGTGAGGGTGTTAAAATAATATTTCCTACCATACCTAATCTTGCATCTTTTAATATAGTGTCTCCGATATGTATAAATGATCCCCAGAAGCCATCGATGAAGGTGATTACAAATAACATGGGTGGCGGCACTCCTGCTAGTATGCAAATGGACACTCTAATAATATCGGCATAGGGCCCTTCTAAAAAAAAGTGAGAATAAGAAACAGCTAAGCTCATATTATCTGGCGCATGATGGGTGGAATGTAAACACCAAAACAAGCGTACTTTATGAGCTAGGAAATGATAAATGAAATGCGCAAACTCCCAAACGATGTATCCGTATATAAACCAGTACCAAGTAAAACTGATATTGATGATCGCGTGCTTTTCAAGAAGACCAATCATAATTACTGTCATCCCAATTGAAATGTACCTTCCTATAATTGAATTGAATACATAAGCGAAAAATGGAATCTTGTAATTAATAACTTTAAACTTGCGATATAACAATCCTCTTATTAATTCCAGCATTAGAACGAGTTGCAACAAAGGACGTAGCGCACTGGTGATCCCTTTATAGGTAAGTAAGGTTTCGTAATTACCTGATTTAATAATTTCGATCAAACCACTCATTCCAAAAAATCTTCTTAGCTGCTCAAAAATGGCATAAACAATTTCCATGTGATATTATTTTAATGGTTGAGGCTCCAATTATTATGAATCAATCATTTCATAATATTTTACAATTTAACCAATTAAATTAAATTGCAATCGGAAAAAAATTTGGAATGTGATATTGGGCAATCACACATTGAACAAATGTATAATGTATGAATTTAAAGTTTTAAAGATGCTTGTGTTGAAGAAAATTTTATTAATTAAAATGCTCTGATAGCGCGAACATAGCTGGCGTTATTTTTAGTACTTTCCTGAGCTGTGCCATCATTGAAAAATATAGCCCAAGCATACTTACCTCCAAAGCTGCTCTGATTGGGGCTTTCAGAGGAACTCCAGTAAGAAGCCATCATATCATTATTGAACTTTCCTGTATTTTTTAATTTGCTGGATGGCCCTACATTTTCGTAGATTAATTTTAATTCATCTAAACTTGGTAAATACCAATCACTAAATCCCCCACCATTGTATTTTTTACAAATATTTGCAGCGTAATTCGAGTTATTGTAAACACTTATAATTGCGCTCGTGTTGGCTGCTCCCGAACCCATTTCAGTTTTTGTTTTATTAATATCTTTGTTGCTTTGATTGTCCCAATCTACTTTTTCTTTATCAATATTTTCATTTGAAACAATCAAGCCATGTTTGCCGTTTCCACTTAAATAAAAAACGATTCCTCCTTGGTAAGTAGAACCTATACCAATCAGTTCATTGGAACTTATTCCCTGAGCTGCTGATTTGTTAGGTAAGTTATTGGTAATAATTTTTTCTTTGTCAGCCCCATTATTGGATAGACTTAAAATTGTATAGTTAGGCGCTAGCTTTTTGGCCATAAACTTCATCGTGTTAAAATCTATTTCAGAAATATAGACTTTCTTATTAATTAAATCATAAGTGTATCGAATGGCATGCTCGCTATTTTCGAAGGTGATTGTTTTTTCATCAAAAGCAACTCTTTCCCAAAAACCATATTCATACCCATCTTTTAATTCTGCTCCTTCTAAATAAATGGCCCATTTCTTTTCCTTGATATGCTTTAAAGTTACTTTTTGTTCGCTTCTGTAAACGATCGTAGATACGTTTTCGCCAGTAACTTGAGCAGTTGATTTAAGGCTAGCTATTAGGGAAAGGGCCAATAAAATAAAAATAGGCTTTAACATTTTTTAAAATTTTGGATGAAATAAAGTAAAATTAAATTTTTAATATAAGCTAAAAAAAATCACCCTATTTAATTTTATAAAATAGGGTGATTTGAGTTCTTCAAGTCTTGAGTTATAAATCCTTTACTTGAAACTTGCTATATCAGAAGTATTATTAGCGGTTTCAGGATATTTATTGGTAGCATGATCCATTTGGAACATCATTGCTTTTTTTGTTGTTAAATCAAATTTTATTTTCATCCCCATTTCTTTCAACTCTAAGGTAAAGGAATGATCAGTAACGTCATCTAATTCCTTTAATTGTACTTTAGTAACGTCTTTTTCACCATTTTGTAAATGTTGCATTTCCCAATCCTCTTTATCCTTATGAATAAATGTCATCACTTCTTTGTCGGTTTTAACTACTACTTCAGCAACTTCATGTGCATTTACTTGAGCAAAAGATTTCATTCCGACAAAAAGTGCGAGCGTAAATAAAAGTTTTTTCATTTTTTAAGGTTTTAGTGTTAATAAAAGAGTTGTTTTTAAATCCTATAATTCAATCTAATTAAGAAAGTTTTGTGAAAATATCAAGAAATTAATAATAAGAAAAGTGAGTATTTAATAATAAAGCCTTAGAAATTAAAAATTAATTTCTAAGGCTTTTAATTTTTTGGATAAAGGCTATATAGCAGCCACTCCTACATATTCTGATTTTCCAAAAGCCAGAATAGGATAAAAGATGAATGGAAGTAAAAAAAGACCAAATGCAAAGCCAATTCCTTTACCAAATACTTTTGCTAATAGAAAAAGCATTATGATGTAAAATAAAATGTTTACAATTGGAACTAAGAGTAAAATAAACCACCAGCCTGGTTTGCCAATGATTCTTAAATTTACAATGGTGCCATAAATTGGAATGAAGACAGCCCAACCTGGCTGTCCAGCTTTTGTATTGATTTTCCAAGCAGCAGCAATTAAGAAAATTAGAAACGCTAGTCCAAGAACTAAAAGAAGTAATTCTGAAGAGTCCATTTTATATTTTTTTAAGGTTAAAGATAATTTTGTGAATATAAAACTTGCTTTTTAATTTCATCAAATATTTAAATTATTTTATTTATATATTTCTTAATTGTTTATAATATTGTTTAATTTTTATTAAAAAAACTAAACAATATTTTTAAAAAAAATAATATATCATTTAAAAATCACTTACGATTTTATGGATTTTAGCTATTGGCAATAATTACAAAGTAATTCTTCGGGCGATTTGAAATAAGAAGTAATCGATCAGAATAATAGTTCTTTATTGTTAGAGGACAACTTTTATTAATTGTATTTTTTAAAAAGAAAAGCAGCAACAAAAGAATTTCAACCTTTCATAGATTAACTGAGTAATATCAGCTTAATTATAATGGGCTAATGAAGTCTTTTAGTTTCTATTTTATTCTTTTAATACTATTTTCTAAGACATCATATTCGTAGCTATGATAAATGTTTTTTGAATTATCTACTTCTTGCTTTACACATTTCAATAGTGAAACTTTTCCCTTGATAACATCGGTTCCTTCTAACACTAAAACCCAGTACTCTTTGCTGTTTGGCTTGATATCTAAAGTTAAACTTTTAATTAAATTTAAATTTTCATCAATTATTTTTAAAACATTTTTTTTCAAGATTGGATTAAATTTTCCAACAGCTATGCCTTCATTGTACCTATTGTATTGTCCATCATATGGGTATTTTTTGATTTCAATAAAGTCAAATAGGAATAAATTGTCATTGCCATCATTAAGAAGCCCGATGCTATTATAGAATGATAAATAACGACCTAGTGGAAGGTTTTCAAATAATATGTTTTGTCTGATGGCAATTTTATTGTCATTGTCATAAAGCGTTAGGGTGACTCTGTCTTTGTCTGTAAACACTTTCACTGCTGGTGAGTAATTGCTTCCAGCAAATTTATAGTCTAGTTTTTCTCCAAAAACACTCTGAGAAAATAACTCCGATGAAAAAATTAAGCTCAATAATATGGTTAATGTTGCTTTCATGATCGTTTTAATCTTAAGATGTATGAGCAGTTATTTTTTTGTAAATCTAGTATAGATTTCAAATTTTCTAAAATTTTACTTTAAATAATAAATTAATTTAATTTGATTTGATTTGATGAATTCAAAATGGGATCTCTAGGAATAATTTTAATAACAATATTATTTTGTTACTTATTAGCCAATATTATTAATTTTGAAATATTAATATAATTTAAAAAAACAGTTGGTTATATAAATGCTATGAAAAATTTTACACTTTTAGAAAGAATTAAATATTGGTTTGATAATTTGATGAGTAAAGGACCTCATATGATGATTTTGTTGTTAGGGTTTTTGTCATTAATTATTATTCTTTTTTCAGGACTTGTAATTTGGTATTTAAAAATTGCACCTGAAAGTCAGGAGCCCTTGGGATTTATTGAAAGCATTTGGCAAAGTTTATTGAGAGCCCTTGATTCAGGGACAATGGGGGGAGATGTAGGCTGGCCATTCAGATTTGTTTCTTTCCTAGTTACACTTGGTGGAATTTTTGTTTTATCCATATTGATAGGAGTTTTGGGCACCACCATAGAAGAAAAACTTAATAATTTAAGAAAAGGAAAAAGTTTTGTAATTGAAAAAGAACACACTTTAATTTTGGGATATTCTTCTAAAATTTTTACAATTATTTCAGAGTTAGTCATTGCCAATGAAAATGTAAAGAATCCAAGAATTGTTATTTTGGCTGATAAGGACAAGGTTGAAATGGAGGATGAAATTAAAAATAAAATAAGTGATTTAAAGAATACTAAAATAATATGTAGAAGTGGTGTTCCTTACGATTTTTCTGATTTAGAGATTGTAAATCCGCAGCAGTCGAAATCTATCCTTATTCTAACACCGGACGAAGAAGAAAATGCTGACTCGTTGACTATAAAAACTATACTTGCAATCACTAATAATCCAAACCGCAGACCCAGCCCCTACCATATAGTGGCTGAAATGAAAGATATTGCAAATTATGAGGTTGCAAAAATGGTGGGTAAGGACGAAGCTGAAATACTTTTTGTTGACGATATTATTGCTAAAATTATTGTTCAAACTTCAAGACAAAGCGGACTAAGTATTGTATATACTGAATTGTTTGATTTTGATGGTGTAGAAATTTATATTCAATCAGAAAATAAATTAATCGGTAAATCTTACGGAGAAGCACTATCAGTTTATGAAGATTCCTCTTTAGTTGGAATTAAGCAAATGGATGGATCGGTGAAATTAAATCCTGATATGGATTATGTTATTAAGGAAGATGATATGGCCATTGTTATAAGTGAAGACGATAGCACCATTGTTATTTCTGATAACGATAAAAATAATTTTGATGAAAATTTAATTTTGAATGTTAATCACAATCAAATTAATACAGAAAATATTTTGTTGTTGGGGTGGAATTCTATTGCTTCCACTATTATAACTGAAATTGATAAATATGTTGGACCCAACTCAAAAATAGTAGTAGTTTCTTCGTTTGAAAAATATGAAGAAGAAGTAAATGAGTTGAGAAGCAATTTACAAAATTGCACACTTGATTTTCAATTGAATGATACTACCAATAGAAAAGTTATAGAAAAGCTAAACATTACTAGTTTCGATAGTGTTCAGATTCTTTGCTATAAAGAAGAAATGGATATTCAAGATGCAGATGCTGCGACATTAATTACTCTATTGCATATTCGTAAAATTTTAGACGATGAGTCAAAAGATATTAAAGTGGTAAGTCAGATGTTGGATGCCAAAAATAGAGCACTGGCATCTATTACCAAGGCAGACGACTTTATTGTGAGTGATAAATTAATTAGTTTATTGATGTCTCAGGTTTCCGAAAATAAATTTTTAATGAAAGTATTTGAAAGTTTATTTGAAGCGGAAGGCAGTGAAATTTATTTAAAGCCAGTTACTGAATATGTATCACACGACAGCCCTGTTGATTTTTATACGATTATTGAGAGTGCCAGAAGAAAGGGGCATTCTGCTTTTGGATATCGATTAGAGCATTTAGCAGAGGATAGTTCAGCTGCATTTGGTATTCAAGTAAATCCCAACAAAAGCACCAAAATTCAGTTCAATGCAAATGATAAAATTATTGTGTTGGCAGAGAATTAATGTAGAGATCAAAATAATGCTGAATTTGTAAAGTTTGAATTGTCTATTTATTAGACTATTTAACACCCACTTTTAATGCCCATTGGTTGTATTTAGTAAGTAATTTTTTTCGTTTTTCTGGTAGACTGTTCGCTAAATCATTTGCTTCTATTCGATCATTCTTTAAGTTGTATAACTCCCATTTTTTTAATTCATCATCCCAAACTAATTTCCAATCCCCTTCACGAATGGCACGATTTCCTTGATGTTCCCAAGCAATGAATTTATGAATTGGCTTATTTCCCTTTTTTAAAATGGGCGCTAAACTTTTTCCTTCTACAGATTGAGTGGATTTTGTTTGAGTTAATTCCATAATAGTTGGAAAAAGATCCATGACATGACCTACTTGATCTGTTTGGAATCCTTTTTTAATAAGCTTTGGATAATAAATCAAAAGAGGTGTTGAAATTCCTCCTTCATGCATCCAGTGTTTGTACATTCTAAAAGGAGTATTGCTTACAGAAGCCCATTCTTTTCCGTAAGTTGTATAACTCCCTTTTGATCCTACAGGACTAATTAAAGATTTTTTATATCCCTCTTCACCTAAATCAACTACAGATCGGTCATCCAAAATTTCATGACAGCCCCCATTGTCAGATAAAAAAATGAATACCGTATTTTCCAATTCACCTAGGTCTTTAACTTTTTGAACAATTCTTCCAATCCCTTCATCCATCACTTGAATCATTGCTGCATAGGTTGCCATTTTATCTATCCAAAGTGATGGATTCGATATTGTATCAAATCTAGCGATTGAAGGATCTATGGGAGGAAGCTGAGTCACATTTTTTAATAGACCTAATTGTATTTGTTTTTCAAAACGTTGTTTGCGCAATGCTTCCCATCCTTTGGTGTATGTATTGCGGTATTGGTCTATGATATTTTTAGGAGCATGCAATGGCCAATGTGGAGCAGTATAGGCTACATAAAGAAAAAATGGATTTGATGGATTCGCATTTTGTAAATAGGTAACTGCCTTATCACTGATTGCATCCGTCATATAAAATTTTTCGTCAGGAACAAATTTTCGATTGTCCTCTACCATTTGTCGTCTTGACAATAATTCATAATAACTATTTGCTCCCGATATCAGTCCAAAATAATGATCGAATCCTCTTTGGTTGGGCCAGTCTTCTTTTTGTTCACCTACATGCCACTTGCCGGTCATTAAAGTTTGGTATCCATTTTTTCGTAATTCTTCTGCAATGGTAGGAGTTGATAAATTTAAAAATCCTTGGTAGGGTTGAAAGGCTTTGTTGTGATCGTATTTATTGGTAGTTACCATCATTCCCATTCCCGCTTGATGAGGATACATTCCTGTTAGAAGGGATGCTCTGCTAGGACAGCAGCGCCCCGCATTATAAAATTGACTGAATAACACACCTCCTTTACCTAATGCATCTAGATGAGGTGTTTTTATTTCAGAACCAAATATTCCAATATCGCTATAGCCCATGTCATCCGCAAGAATTACCACTATGTTTGGCTTTTTTTGTGCAATGATATTTTTAGAAAATAGCAAAACGAGTATAAGAAAAAAATATTTTCTAAATTTCATTTTATTTAAATGCATAGAACAAAAAATTATTATTTTAAAATTTGTAATTGATTATTCAATGTCAGTACTTCACCTTTTTTAGTAGAAAGGCTAACATGAATATCTTTATAATTTAATACTAGTTTTCCTCCAGCAGTAGATTTCACTTTTAATGAGGTTAGCTTTCCTCCATCCCAAGAAAAATCAAGTTCAAACCCTCCTCGCGCACGAAGACCATGAATTTTTCCGGTAGTAAGATCGGATGGAAGCGCTGGTAAAATATCAATAGCGCCCAAGTGACTCTGCATTAACATTTCTATTATTCCTGATGCGCCACCAAAATTACCATCAATTTGAAAAGGAGGATGAGCATCAAAAAGATTTGGATAGGACCCGCCCCCTGTCATCTTTGTGCCGGTTTGTGCAATAGGCCTCAATAGTAATTTAACCATATTCCATGCATGATCACCGTCTTTGAATCGAGCCCAGAAATTAATTTTCCAAGCAAGACTCCATCCTGTTCCTTCATCACCACGCGCAATCAAAGATTTTTTTGCAGCTTCCATTAGTTCAGGATTTTGTTTCCAGTTGATTTCATTTCCTGGATATACTCCCCATAAATGTGATACATGTCGGTGCTTATCATTTGGATCATCTAAATCTTCTACCCATTCTTGCAATTGTCCAAATTTGCCAATTTTATAAGGAGCTATCTTAGGTAAAATTAATTTTAGCGAATCAGCAAAGGCTTTGTCCTGATGAATTATTTCGGAAGCTTCAATGCAAATTTTAAATAAACTTTTAATAATCTCATGATCCATTGTAGGTCCAGAAACTAGACCACCAGTCTCTGGTGAGTTGGAAGGACAAGAAACCAATAAGCCAGTTTTTGGATCAGCTACAAGAAAATCTTTGTAAAACTGAGCAGCTCCTTTTAATACAGGCCAAGCTCTTTTAGAAAGAAATGAAGTATCTCTGTTATAGAGAAAATGTTCCCAAAAATGATGTGATAACCAACCGCCTCCTGATACCCATAAACCGTGATTGGAATGATTGATCGGAGCGGCCCCTCGCCACAAATCAGTATTGTGGTGCAACACCCATCCATTGGCATTGTAATGATCTTTCGCCACCTGCTTGCCAGAGGGAATGACCTCTTCTATCATCTTAAACAAAGCTTCATGACATTCACTAATATTGAGTGTTTCTACCGCCCAATAATTCATTTCTGTATTGATGTTGACAGTGTATTTGCTATCCCATGGCGGATTAGTTTTATTATTCCAGATACCTTGAAGGTTCGCAGGATAAGTTCCTGGCCTACTACTTGAAAGCATTAAATAACGCGCATACTGAACATACAATGCACTTAAAGAAAGATCCATTGCTGTCTGCATTTCTTTTAGACGCGTATCGGTAGGATTATTTTCAGAAGCCGAATGGCCTAAATCAATTGAAAATCGATTGAAATAAAATTGATAATCTTTAAGGTGTTTTTGTTTTACCCACTCAAATTTCTTGGCCCCTATCTTAGATAAATATTGATTACAAAGTAGCCCTGGTTTTCCAGAAACATCTTTTGGATTAATAAAACTAGTCGCTGCTACTAGATAGATGGTCGCCTGATCGGCCTTTTCAATATGAAGTTCATTTTGTGTGATGGAAACTTTGCCGCCTTTAGTTAGTACCCTCACCATTGCAGTTCCTGAAAGCACTCCATCTTTTACTTTTACATTCAATTCTATTGTACCATTATTTTTTGCAACTGCCGTAAAGCCCTCGTGCAAGGCAGAGAGAGATAGGTCGAATGTAATCGCTCCTTTTTTATCTGCATTGAGAGCAATCGCAATGGTTTGATCGGGAACACTTGCCAAATATTCACGAGAATATTTAGTTGATCCCGATTGATAAGTTGTACGACTTATTGCTGTTGACAAATCAAGCTCACGTTGATAATTGGTCACCTCTCCTTGTGAGGGAAATCGCATCCAAATATCTCCAAAGGGCTGATACTTGCGCTGGGTTAGTGGAACACTCATAAACTTATCCATCGCTAATTTCTGCGCTTCATCTTGTTTTCCTTGCCATAGAAGTTCTCTGATTTTGCCCAAGTAATTGGAAGCACCTGGATGCGAATAGTCATTGGGAGCGCCCGTCCATAGAGTCTCTTCATTAAACTGAATATGATCTTCTTCCACACCACCAAAAACCATTGCGCCTAATCTACCATTACCAATCGGAAGCGCCTCTTCCCAAATGGTTGCAGGCTGAGCATACCATAATCTAAGTAGATTGGCCATGGGCAATCTAGTGGATTGTGCGTTAGATAAAAAAGAAAATAGTGGCATTGCTAGCAACAAAAACGCATTCTTCATATAGTTTGATTTTAATGGGAAAGATCGAGTACTAATTTTAAAAGGTAATTTAAAGTATTTCAAAGAAATGGGCCTCAGTATTTTATTTCCATAAGTTGGTTTTAATTAAAAAGGATCAAAACTCATTGATATAAAATTTTACACAAGGGCATAAAATTTCCATTGATTTATTCCCAATCGATTTTCAAATGTTAAAATTGTGTAGCTTCAATCTTACAATTGAATGAGTAAGCTTGATTATGTTTCATCGTAGTATTTAGTAGCTTTTTATTTTAGCTAATCAATAATTAAAAATTTATGTATACGGTTCCTTCAATTAGCCGCTCCATTCTTATGGTGGCAATGTTTTTAATTTCCTCTTTTTTGTTGAAAGCTCAGTCAACTAAAGTCCCAGGAATAGTAGTGGCCTATGTTCCAGCCTCAACCAAAACTTTTATTGGATCTCCTAGTATTTGTAGATTACCAGATGGAAAATTAGTTGCTTCTCATGATTATTTTGGACCTGCTTCAAACGAGCATGAGCAAGCTGCTACAGCAGTTTTTCAATCTTCTGATAATGGTAAATCTTGGAAAAAAATCTCTTTAATTTATGGACAATTTTGGTCAAATCTTTTTGTTCATCAGGGATTGTTATATCTTATGGGTACATGGAAACATCATGGAAATTTGATCATTCGCCGTTCTGCTGATGGAGGAAATACTTGGACTGAACCCATTTCAAACAAGTCGGGTTTATTAAGGGAGGGAGAATATCATACTGCTCCAATGCCAATGTTAATTCACAACAATAGAATCTGGCGCGCAATTGAATATGCAAAGTCAGAAAGTAAATTGTGGGGATTAAGATACAGCGCTATGATGATCTCCGCCCCATTGAATGCAGATCTTTTAGAAGCTTCTTCTTGGACCACTACTAATTTTCTTTCTCACAACCCAACCTACTTGGAAGGAAAGTTTAGAGGATGGATTGAGGGCAATGCGGTGCTAACTCCAGATGGTAAGTTGGTTGATTATTTGCGGGTATCCTCCACCGAAAAGGGGCGCGAGCAAGCAGCAGTTGTAAGTATTAGCGAGGATGGATTAAATGCGTCATTTGATCCGGCAACAGGGTTTCTAGACTTTGAAGGTGGAGCTAAGAAATTTTCTATTCGTTATGATCCCAAATCAAAACTTTATTGGACAATATGCAATCGTACTTCTTCCGAATTTAAAAATTTGGATGCTGGTTCAGTGCGTAATCAACTCGTAATTAAAAGTTCTCCAGATTTAAAAAAATGGACCGTTCATCAATTGCTACTTTCTCATCCAGATGTGCTGAAGCATGGTTTTCAATATATTGATTGGCAGTTTGATGGCAATAATATTATCTACTTATCTAGAACAGCATGGGATGATGAAGAGGGAGGGGCTGATAATTATCACAATGCTAACTATCTAACCTTTCATCGAATTGCACATTTTAGAAGATTGAAGCATCAGTCAATTTCTCCGGATTAGCCTAATTAGATCAGTCATATACTAAAAAAATTTCTTAATAAAATACTTTTTAAAAAAGGGTTTCAAGCAATTGAGACCCTTTTTAATTTTAAAGTAAATCCAAAGCTTTTAGTCATCAAAAAATAAAAACATATCTTTAAATTACTTACTGTAAAAAGAAGGAATTAAATTTTTTACAAAAAATAAAATGCTGTTTTAAAATCTAATTTAATAGTATGAATGCTTTACAAACTCCAGACTATCTTGTTTTTTTGGTTTATTTTTTTATCGTAGCAGGCTATGGCTATATGGTTTACTATAAAAAAAAGAAGGGTACCGTTTCGGCATCTCATGACTATTTTTTAGCGGAAGGATCGCTTACCTGGTGGGCAATTGGAGCCTCTTTGATTGCAAGCAATATTAGCGCTGAACAATTTATCGGTATGAGTGGAAATGGTTTTCAAATGGGATTGGCCATATCTACTTACGAATGGATGGCAGGTGCATCTTTATTGGTAGTGGCTATTTTCTTTATACCGGTATATCTTAAGAACAAGATTTATACCATGCCACAGTTTTTGAGTCAACGCTACAACTCAACGGTAGCAATGATCATGGCTGTTTTTTGGTTGTTATTATATGTGGTGGTAAACCTTACTTCTATTTTGTACTTAGGCGCTCTAGCCATCAGCAGTATTTCTGGTATTAATTTATATGTGTGTATGTATGGGCTAGCAATTTTTGCAATTATCATCACCCTCGGAGGAATGAAAGTGATTGGTTATACGGATGTTATTCAAGTTTTCTTTTTAGTATTGGGCGGATTGGTCACCACTTATATAGCACTTAACATGGTAGCAGATCATTACCATACGAGTGGAGTAGTGAATGGATTTAAAAAGATGATGGAAAAGTCAGATGATCATTTTCACATGATTTTTAAAACTGACAATGCCAATTATCCTAGCTTACCAGGACTTACTGTTTTGATTGGTGGTATGTGGATTGGAAATTTAAATTACTGGGGCTGCAATCAATATATCACGCAGCGTGCATTGGGGGCGGATCTTAAAACTGCTAGAAAAGGAATTTTATTTGCTACTTTTTTAAAATTATTAATGCCCGTCATTGTTGTTTTGCCAGGCATTGCAACATATGTTTTATATCAAGAGGGTTATTTTCAAAAGGAGATGATGTTAAATGGGGAATTGATGCCTGATAAAGCGTATCCTGTATTACTGAATCTGTTGCCCACTGGATTAAAGGGACTCGCTTTTGCTGCATTGACAGCGGCTATTGTGGCTTCATTGGCGGGCAAAGCCAACAGTATTTCTACTATTTTTACTTTGGATATTTATAAGAAAAAACTCAGTCCAAATGCTTCTGAGATTCAATTGGTAAAAACAGGTAAGATTGCAGTATTGGTTGCCATGTTGATTGCTTGTCTCTTATCTCCATTTATGGGAATTGATAAAAAAGGAGGCTTTGAATTTATTCAAGAGTATACCGGGTTTGTTAGTCCTGGTATTTTCGCCATGTTTATATTGGGCTTCTTCTGGAAAAAAACAAGCTCTAATGCAGCTTTGTTTGCTACGGTTGGGGGCTTTGCATTGTCTATATTTTTTAAATTTATTCCTTCAGTTATCGATCTTTCATTTTTGCAACCTTATGGATTCACCACACTGATAAAGCATACGGATGGTAGTTCATTGTATGAAATTCCCTTTATGGACAGGATGGGTTTTGTATTTATAATTTGTGTTATTGTAATGTATATCATCAGTAAGATTGATTATAAGAGAGGAATAAAATCCAATGGATTGGAAGTAGATCGATCGATGTTTAAGTTGGACAATACTTTTGCAGTGGGCGCATTAATTGTTGCTGGTATTTTAGTTGCTTTGTATTCCTTCTTTTGGTAAAAATTAATTTTTCAATTTTAGTAGATTGATCAGGAAATTCTTGAGAGAATTGTTGTTGTAAATATCTCATTCGTTAATCTATTTTCGTAATAATTGAATTGCAGCAATTTGATTATTTCCTTTGAATTTATTCATTATTATGACTGAATATTGATAATTTAGTCGTTACTTTGCGGCATTATTATAAGAATGTTCAAAATACTATTTTCGATCTGCTTTATCGGTTTTCTATCAGCTCTTTCTGCTCAAGGAATTGTTAAATCCAAAACTTCACTAGGTACTATTTCAGGTAATATAATAGATGGTAAAACTGGCAAACCATTGGCTTTTGCAGGAGTGAGTCTTCAGAGACAAACCGATACAGCAATATTTATAAACCGTATAACAGATAAAAATGGCGGATTTGATTTTCAAAAATTGAATCCAGATTACTACAAATTATCAATTACCAGTGTTGGTTACTCCAAATTAGAAATAGATAGCATTCGTGTGCACAAGGATAAATTAGATATTTTTTTGGCAGATTTAAAGTTGAATGAGGCTACTACTGCATTAAATGAGGTAATCATCTATGCTGAAAAGCCAATGATTGAAAGCAAAGAGGGGAAATTAATTTTCAATGTTTCTGAGAGCCCAATGAGTAGTGGAAGTAGTGCATCGGAGATGCTTCGAAATCTTCCTTTAATGAATGTAAATGCGGAAGGCACAATCTTGATGCAGGGCAAGACTCCACTAATTTTAATGGATGAGAAACCTGTAAATTTAAGTGGCCAACAGTTATCTGATTTACTGGAAAGTTTGCCAGCCAATGTAATTGAGAAGGTAGAAATAATGAGTAACCCTCCGCCTGAATATGCAACCTATCCTGGCGGCGTTATAAATATTATAACCAAAAAAGGCCGTATTGGTATTTATGAAAGAATCGGCATCAGTAGTGGAACTAGAGGCGATAAAGGAATTTCTGGTAATTTCAATTATCGTACTGCTAAACTCAATCTAACTACTAGTTTAGGGGTTGGCAATGGTATTGAAAAAGGCAATTCTTATTCCCACAGGCAAAATATTTATACAGATTCAGTTAATTATTTTTATACGAATACAGAATTTTATAATCGATATACCTATCCTAATATGCGGATACAGGCAGATTATGATTTCAATAAAAATACCAATGCAAGTTTAGTATATCAAGGAAATTTAAATTACTTCGATAAGCATTCAGAAATTCTTTCTAAAAATCTGGATGATGATTTTAATGTATACAAAGCGAACACTCGTTCTAATCAATACAACGGTGATGGAAATAGTCATTCCTTTTCAAGCTCTTATCAATGGAAAGGGAAAAATCCAGTTCAAAAATTACAATTATGGAGCGGTCTGAGTTTCAGTAAAAATAACAATGGCCGAGATTTTTATCAACAGTTTCTTCAATCTAATTTTTTACCCACCGGCTTGGATTCTACGCAGGTGCAGCTTACTGATAATTATATTCGTTCTTTTTATTTCAGTAGTAAGTATAATATGCCGCTCAATGACACCGGTACGATCTTTATTTCTACAGGGGCTTCGTACACAATCAATTCGCATCATAATATTTTAAGTACTAGTTATTTAAATAAAATTGACAATAATTATATTACAGATGAAATGCTTAGTAATAATTTTTATTTTGATCAATCAATTATTACACTTCGAACCGCATTGGTGCTTATTCTACCTAAAAAAATGAGAATTGTTTCTGGAGTACAGGCTGAACAGACCTTATCAGATTTCCAATTTGTAAAAGGAAATTCTGCCGATGCAAACAATTCTTATTTGCGTCTATTGCCAAGCATTACATTGTATAAAGAATTTAATAAGCAATTCAATACAACGTTGGTTTATCGAGAAACCATTCGTAGGCCTGGTATTCTAGAACTCAATCCCAATATCGATTATAGCGATCCATATAATATACGTTTTGGTAACCCTTTGATTACACCTGCATTGACTGGTAACTATGACCTTAATATTAGTTATGTTAAAAGTAAATTTAATGTAAACGCCAATCTTGGGTACAATCATATTAAAAATGTATTCAGTTCTATTCGTACATTAATTGACAGTGGAAAAACACAAACTACTTATCAGAATATTTCTAATCAAGAGGAATTTTCTGGAAGTATGTGGGCAGGTATAACGGTGACTAGAAAGTTCAGAGTAAACGTTAGCGGTGGATATATTTATTATAAATATAGTGAAAGAGAAAAATTGTTATACCGGTATGTGAATGGTGCAACCGAATATGTAACTATCAATTATTCCTATTCTCCCACTAAATTAACTACCATTGAGGCAAATAATCGCTATGGTAGTTATGTTAACCCTCAGGGAAAAAGCAATAGCAATGTTAATATAGGCCTTAGCGTAATGCATAAATTTTTAAATAAAAAATTAATTGCATCCCTTTCTGCTTATGATCTTTTTGGCTCACAGATTTATAAAGGCTATTCAGTGGGTACCAATTTTAAAATTGATAGTTATAGCCAAAGCAATACACAAAATTTTCGATTATCTCTTAGTTACCAGATTAGTAAATCAGTGATCAAAAGCAAGCTAGATGATAAGACGAAAAAAGATGCCTTGGATAAGTTGAGCCACCGCTAATTTATTTTAATATTACCAGTCGAACAATGGCATCAAGTCCGAAAGGCTGATGACTGTTTTGTAGATGATTGATTGGTTACTTTCCCTTAATTTTCTGTAGAATCTTGATTAAAAAATAAATGATTGTCAATAATCAAATAAATAATATATTTATAGTTCTGACTTAGAAAATCAAATTTGAATTATTATAATATCTCTTTTAATTTATTTACAAATAGACCTTGCTTACTTATTAAAAAAATCTATATGAAACTTAAAATTCAGCTAGTTTACAGCTTATTTATTTGTTCTTTATTATTCAGCTGCGGACTAAAAAAGGGTAGTAAAAAACCTGAGTTTAATCCAAATCCTTCTAGTGCTTACAATACACCAGAAGAAAGTTTAAAGACCATGCATCTTCCAGAGGGATATCACATGGAATTGGTTGCTAGCGAGCCGATGATTAAAGAGCCCGTTGCCATTACTTGGGATGCGAATGGAAGAATGTATGTAGCCGAGATGTTAACTTATATGCAAGATGCTGATGCTACCGGAGAGCAAATGCCTTACAGTAGAATCATGTTATTGGAAGATACGAATCATGATGGTGTGATGGATAAAAGTTCAGTATATATCGACAGTCTTTTATTGCCTAGAATGATACATTGTGTGGGTACAAAATTATTGGTCAATGAAACCAATACGATAACTATTTCAAGTTATGAGGATACCGATGGAGATGGAAAAGCGGATAAGAAAAAAATAGTGTATCAAGACCCAACCTATTCAAGCAATGATGCCAATATGGAACATCAACGCAGTGGACTAGATTGGAATATTGACAACTGGATGTATGTAACTTATGAGGGTGCACGTTTTAGATATGAGAATGATTCAATCCGTATTGACAAAATGCCAACTGGTGGTGATGGTCAATGGGGTTTAACACATGATAATTATGGCCGATTATTTTATTCTAGTGCAGGTGGTGAAAATCCTGTATTAGGATTTCAAATCAACCCTGTTTATGGAAGATTAAATTTTCCTGATCAGTTTGGGCCAGAGTTTCAAGAAGTGTGGCCAATCATTGCTACGCCTGATGTTCAGGGTGGAGCTGCTAGATTGCGTGCTAACAATACCTTGAATCATTTTACTGCTGCTTGTGGTCAATCTATTTACAGAGGAGACGCATACCCTAAAGATTTTTTAGGAGATTATATTGTTTGTGAGCCGGTAGGAAGAATTATTAGAAGAGCTAAAGTATCCAATGTAAATGGGAAGACCTTATTAAAAAATGCCTATAATCAAGAAGAATTTATATCCTCTTCTGATATGAATTTTCGTCCTTTAAATAGTGCAACTGGTCCAGATGGTAATTTATACATCGTTGATATTTACCGCGGAATTGTGCAGCAAGGAAACTGGACGAAGAAAGAATCTTTTCTACGTAATAAAATTGACAGCCTAGGGCTTGCGAAAAATATTGGTCGTGGACGTATTTATAGAGTAGTGCATGATGGAGAAAAGAAGACTGTTCAACAACCCAATATGTTGAATGAATCACCTGCTACTTTAGTAAAATATTTGGGACATCCCAATGGTTGGTGGAGAGACAATGCTCAAAAGCTTTTAGTAATCAAAGGTGATAAATCAGTGATTCCTGCTTTGAAAGAAATGGCTACTTCAAAACCTGGCTCTCCTAATGATGATGCTGCTCATTTGGCTAGGATTCATGCACTTTGGACATTAGAGGGGCTATATGGTATAGATCAAGAGATACTTATTCATGCCTTAAATGATCCAAATCCAAAAGTTAGAAAAGCAGCAGTTTGGATTAGTGAACCTTTTTTGAGCAAAAACAATGCTGAAATTACCAATGCTGTTTATAAAATGAAAGATGATGCTGACTTTGATGTTCAAACACAAGTTATGTTATCGGTATATCACATCAATAAACAAAAGTCAACTGCTGTTGTCAATGAAATGTTAGCTCATAAATCAAACAACGAGATGCTAACGGCGGTAAAAGATGCTATGGAAAAAAGAGAATTGGTGAAAAACCTTTCAGCTAGACTAGGTGATTTGCCTGCAAAGGTTAAGGGTCCTATTCTTAGTGGAGCAGTAACATTCAGGTCTACTTGTGCTACTTGTCATGGAGCCGATGGAAAGGGAATAATCACTACAGGAAGTTCAATGCCTGCCCCTTCGCTGGTTGGAGCAATACCTTTGTCTGTTGGAAATAAACACATGGCGATTGAAGTTATATTAAAAGGTTTAAAGGGACCAATCAATGGTAAAACATATCCTTCTGAAATGCCTTCTCTGGCTTCTAATAGCAATGGTTGGATCGCTAATGTATTGACTTATGCTCGTTATGAATTTGGTGGCAACCGTGCAAAAAATAAACTTGACTCTCCACAGGTGTCGTCAAAAGAAGTGGCTAAAATTAGAAAAGACATGGAAGCCAGAACTGCTGCTTGGACAATCGAAGAATTAAAGAGAACAAAAGATACTTCTTTGATAGCGCTTGCAAAAAGAGAAAGTCAAAAGAAGTAATTTTCTTAATTACTTTCTCATTGTTTTATCAACTTTTTTATTGAAAAATTCAGTTATCTGAATTTTTCAATAAAATTATTTAAAGCAAAAAATGAAAATTGTATTTAAACACTTTTATACAGGATTCTCCCTCACGATTTTATATCTTGGGTTATTTATTTTTTATCAGTGGGAGATTTCCACGCAAGAATTGCTGATTGCCTTGCCATTTGTTGCAGTAATTTATTTTTTTCTTTTCAATGTCGGAAATCCAGCAGTACAGATTCACTTAGATGAATTAGGGTGGATGGGCAAACAAAAACCGATTCTTTTTCCTCTTATACTTTGGTTCATATTGATCATCTATGTGGGGATTCATCATGAAAACCCTTTTAAAGGTTCAGGGAGTTTGGTGCCTTTTCTTTTTGTATTCCCTGTTTTGTATTATCAAGCTTATCCGAGAACAGATATTGGCAGGATAGACTATCTTATTTTACTTCTCTTTATAGTTCCTTTAACGCTGATTAGTTTTGAGGGTGATACGACCTTGCCTATAAAGGGCAATGGTTTTGGATCAATGTTTAAAATCTCTTGGGCATTGATGATGGTGTACGCTTTCGGACAAATTAGAAAAATTAAAGACATTGGATTTTACCCTGTTTTTAAACTTTCTTTTTTAGGGGTTGCATTTATTTCTTGGATTTCTTTTTTGGGATTTGTATATGTGATTGCCTGGAGTTTTGGTTTTGTAAATCCTCATCCTTTTGAAGAAATAATGAGGGATGGTTTTGCTAAATCGATCTTAGAGATTATGCGAATCTGGATTGGCACAGCCATTTTTGAAGAATTATTTTTTAGAGGATTGTTGCAGAATATGTTGGCGCAGCAAATCAATCAATCAGGTGCTTGGAAATCTTATTGGAGATATGGCATTGTGATCATCCTTTTATTATCAGCATTAACTGCCTATGCTTTGGCAATTGAGTTAATTTGGTTTCCAATTCTCATTACGGTGGCATTGTTTACGGCTGCCTATTTCTTAGAAAAAAAGCAAGTCCAAGCAATCGGAACTTATACAGCTTTGGCAATCATTAGTATGATTTTCGGATTGGCGCATTATCACAAAGGGTCAATATTGTTTGTTGGTCTGGCAGCGGTGGCTGGCTGGGCCTATGGGTATACGTATTTGAAAACAAAGAATGTTTTTTATGCTGCGGTAGTCCATTCCTTGGTTAACTTCTCTGAATTTTTTTTCCAACTACATGGTATCAAATAAATACGCAAACCGTTGAAACGGTTTTGTGTGTTTAATTTTCAAATCTCACGGTTAAAAATCCGCGTGTAATTGAATTGAAAGATATGTTCGGAATACATTTATCTTTTGATTGCTGTTTTAGATAAACCGTTGAAACGGTTTTGTTGGTTATTTTTTTTATGACCCACGGTTAAAACCGTGGGCTATGAAATGCAACGAAATTTGCGCAATGGATTTATCCATTTCATTATGATGTTTTGTGAAAACCATTGAAACGGTTTTATTTGGCAATTATTCTTTTAGCCCATGGTTTAAACCATGGGCTATGAAATGCAACGAAACTTGCGCAATGGATTTATCCATTTCATTCTGTTATTTGCTTTTTGATTTAGCAAGAAATGTGAAATAAAATAAAATGAAAGAAAAAATAAAATTAATGATCAGGTAATAATCATTCCCAATGGTTTGTTTAGAAAAAAACAGGGTTGAATAAAAAGTTACCAGACAAAATGGTATTCCAAATTTTACATATTTTTTATTCACCTTCATATCAGTAATGTACAGAATTAAATCGTTTCGAAACGGTTTTGTTTGGTATTTCATTTTTATAGCCCACGGTTTTAACCGTGGGTTAATAAGGTGTGACGATCTGTGCACAATGGATTCATCCATTACCCCGTATTTTGTGCATTTCGTTGAAACGGTTCAATTGGGTATTTTGTATTCATAGCCCACGGTTTTAACCGTGGGTTAACAAGATGTGACGATCTGTGCACAATGGATTTATCCATTTCCCTTGAAATGGAATGAATTGAAAAAGCCCACGGAGTTAACCGTGGGCTGATATGCATTCTTTTTCAAAAGATTTTATTGAATTACAATACCTTCTCTTTATCGGTAGTAAATATTCTAGAACTCACGGTGTAAGTTCCTCCGTTTGGATCTTTATATTTAAGATCAATGTAAAAAGCTTGATAACCTTTCTTTACAAAAGGAACCGTATATTTTACGGTAGAACCTTGTGGTTTTACTGAACGTGTTAACCAAAGATTATTACGAAAATCGCGGTCCGATGAAGTAGTACCCCAAATAGCAGCATCTACCAAGTCTTCGGATTTTGCATTTACAGTAATCTCAAAACCATCTTTTACTTTCGCTACATTCCAAGTACTTACAGGGTATTCTTTATTTTGTAAGGTCAGGCCAAAGAAAGCACTCAACGCTTCTAAAGCCTGTTTTCCTCCACCTAAATCATGACCAGCATTGGGTACATAGTGAATTAAGTTTTTTCCAGGAATTTTATCATAATAGTGTTTGATAGCATCAGCAGTCCAATATTCATCATTGGTACCAATGAAAATAATTTTAGGAACGGTCAATTTTTCACGGTAAGAATATGGGTCAATCATCGCTGTAATCGCCTGGCCTTCTTTTGTACCAGCACCTTGAGGAATACCTAGTTTAACATAGTCTTCAATTTGAATGCTATATTCACCATAGGTTTCTAATTGATAGCTTAGCGTTTTTGGCATATTCAACATGTCGATTACCATTGGTCCAATTGCTTTTACACGATTGTCATCAATTGCATCGGATAACCAAGTAGTCCATCCACGTTTAGATGCACCAGAAATCACAAAATTCTTAATGGGTTGGTTTAAATTTTTTGATGCAAATTCTTGAATGGCATCCATACTTCTAACAGCAGATTTTACCATCGGAAACAATAGCGGCCATGAATAATCTTTGTCTTTTTTAAATTGATGCAAGCTGAATGAAATCAGCTCGTCTTCAGTCTTTCCATCATAGAGTGGTTGATTGGGCACTTGCTTAATTAAGGCAACGATCGCTTTATTTTTTGACGCAATCGCACCCAAAGCTGGCCACATTTTATCTTCTTTACTCCAGTTAGGTTGTTCATCTTTGTCGCTTCCGCCAGCGATAAATAGCATGGCTCCATCATACTGAATGGTAGCAGGCACTACGATCGTCAATTGATGTCTCCAAGTAATGCCTCTCCATTTTTGAGATGTTAGCAGTACTTGATAAATGTTTAAATTTCCTAGTTTCCCAGAATCTTTAATTTCCCAGGAAAAAGTTTTGTCTCCATTGTTAATATAGCTTTTGAGTGCTTTATCAGGAGTGATTTCGGATTGTGCAAATCCGACAATAGAAATCAATAGGAATGAAATCCCATAAATTAGATGTTTCATATTTGATATAAATAGTTTAGGTAAAAATAAATAAAATAATCACCAAAAGAGTTAAATAGTCTAGTTAATATCAATTTTATTAAAGACACTTCAAATCTTGACTAAAATTTTCGATTTGCAACTTAATCGAGATTTAAAAGTTTTGTATAGTAACTGAAAGTTAATATGCGCCGAAATATTTAGGTCTAATTTTGTAAGATGAAAAATGCAATGGTTTGTTTTTCAATTTTATTTTTTGTAAGCTGCAAAAAAAGTGAATCAATTCAAACTCTTACAGTTTGTAATGCTTCAATAAGTTATAAAAATCAAGTGCATGCTATTCTTGTGGCTAATTGCACTTCTTCTGGTTGTCATGACGACAATGCGCTTCCTTCACTTGGTGACTATTTAACTGCTCATGATGCAGCCAATCAAATAAAAACATCTGTAAAAACCGGTGTGATGCCCAAGAATAAAATACTTTCAACTGCTGATAAATCTGCAATTATTTGTTGGATAGAAAACGGTGCGCTGAATAACTAAAAAAGTATTTTTTGGGAATCAGTATTACCAAAAAATACTTTTTGAGGGATTTTTTTTTAAATCTTAGGTTCCCAGCCTTTTTCATATTGTCGACCCCATAATTTTTTAGCCTCATTGTCTCCAATAATATGTCCATTGGTTGGGTCAATCTTTAGATCACGTCCTACACGCCAAGCAATATTTCCCAACTGCATAGCAACGATACTCTTATGACCTAATTCAACATCACAATTTGGGCGACGATTATTTCTGATCGCATCTAAGAAATCAGCAACGTGCAAACTATCCATACCTAGACTAGGGCTAGCAGTATTTCTTCCTTGAAGACTATCTTCTTTCATCAATGATTTTACTTCACTAATTAATTTTCCACTGAGGTCATACACTTTGTATTCATCACCTCCTGTATCTAAACTTCCATTTTCTCCATAGAAAATAATACCACGATCTCCTCCTTCAATTTTTCTGCCATTAGAGCTTCTGCACTCCCACATTAGAGAGATACGTCCTGGATAATCCATCGTGATTATTTGGGTATCGGGAGTTTGCCAATCGTCTTTAAATTGATATCTACCACCAACAGATGTAACGCGTGTTGGAAAATCAACTCCAAGCCCCCAACGTGCCACATCTACCTCATGCGTGCCATTGTTCAAAGCTTCGCCTGTACCATAATTCCAGAACCAATGCCAGTTGTAATGAATTAGTCCTTCTTTGTATTCAGCGCGGGGTGCAGGCCCTTGCCATAAATCGTAATCTAGCCAAGAGGGAACAGCACCTGGTTGAAGGTAGGTAGCTTTGCGGTTATTGGTATACCATGTTTTAGCTAAGTATACTCTTCCAATAATTCCTTTGTGCAATTGCTCAATGCCTTGTGTAAGAATCGGTGCAGATCTACGTTGTGCGCCCATCTGTACTACACGATCAAATTTTCTAGCAGCAGCCACCGCCATTTCGCCTTCTCTCGGATTGTGAGATAAAGGCTTTTCAACATACACGTGCTTGCCAGCTTGACAACCCATGATGGTTAGTGGAGCATGCCAATGATCTGGGGTAGCAATGTAGATAGCATCAATTGTTTTATCTTCTAAAACCTTGCGGCAGTCGCCCTCTGCTTTAGGAGTATTATTTTGTTTTGCGTCCATTATTGTTTTGATAGCCTTGGGCATCGCTCTTGAATCTACATCACAAACACAAGACACTTCTGCATTTTTCTGTTTGACAAAAGTGCCGGCCATGCTATTTCCACGTCCATTTAATCCAATCAATGCTACATGTATTCTATCATTGGCACCAATGATATTTTTATAACTTTTTGCACCAAACTTTGTTGCAGCGCTACCTAAAACTGTTTTACCAAAGGCAAGACCAGCAGAGCCCATTGCTACCGTCTTTAAAAAATCACGTCTTTTTTTCATAAGATTAAATTTAAATTATCTTGATTTTAATGTTTTTAAAAGATACTACTCCACCATGTTCTTGCAACATTATATGACCTTTATCTACCGTACCAAATGAAGGGGATGTTTTGCTAAATTTACTTTTACTAACGGCATCAGTAAAAGACTTACTGCCACGGGTAAACGATAATATTTTTACTCCATTTAACCAATGCGTTACATTTTTTCCTTTGGATACTATTCTAAGCGTATTCCATTCTCCAGGCGAATTGATAGGTGGCTTTTGGTTTGTTGGGGCTAGTACATCATAGAATGAACCACTCAGGTGATTTTCTAATTTATTATCATCTGCTAATTCATTGTCCAAAATTTGAAATTCCATTCCAAGGTTTCCACCCTTTTCATATTTGGTAAAAAAGTATTTCACGCCACTATTGCAGGCAGGTTCAATTTTATAATCAATGTATAAATCAAAATCAGAATACTCGTTGACGGTCATGATATCGCCACCCTTACCGCCCTTTATAGTGTTGAGCGTACCTTCTTTTACTGTCCATCCTGCTGGAACCATTTTATTATTGGTGGTTGTCCATCCCTCTGAATCTTGTCCATTAAATAAAAGTAACCATCCTTTTCTTTTTTCTTTAGCGGTTAGTTGGTTGTCTGATTTTTGTGAGAAAATGCTGGTGGGAAATACGGATACTATTATTAGAAGACAAAAGATATTTTTCATATTAAGCAATTAAAATTGAAAGCAGCATTTCTACTGGATGGAAAAGAGATGGTTTCATATACTAAATTGAGACTTTTATTTCTATTTTTATTAAATATTTTTAAAGGCTTTTTTTGGTAAAAATGCATTTAGTTTTTTCAGAAATACTGACTATTGGTGGTTTTTGAGATTGGCATCTATTTTCTTGATAAGAAACTTTTACTTTTTTGCCTTGATGCAAAAAAGTAACAAAAAAAATCAATCAGCCGCGGCGGATTGATTTTTTAACGGCCGATATTTTACATTTCTAGCACGAGGGTGTCAAACAGAGGTATTTAT
>Ga0214919_10000628_pt1 | contig 59801 bp, 60 predicted proteins | sample LL1503_MetaG_FD_177994 | JGI IMG/M metagenome (GOLD analysis project Ga0214919, IMG submission 177994) | Freshwater microbial communities from Lake Lanier, Atlanta, Georgia, United States - LL-1503 | ecosystem: Environmental > Aquatic > Freshwater > Lake | place: USA: Georgia | collected... | reverse complement strand
AAACTGCTCGCGCCCTCGGCAGGAATCGGACCTGCGACCTGCGGTTTAGGAAACCGTTGCTCTATCCACTGAGCTACGAAGGCGGGGGATGGTGCGAAATGTGGTGCGAAATTCGCCGACACACCTTGCATCACCAATGTGAGGCTACTCAGCCTGTGGCAAGTCGGCGACATCCGCAAGATCGCGTGGCCTGCCTGTTGCCATCTTGTTGGTTCGAAGATCCTCAACGGAAATGAACGGCACTTCCACTTTCCCGACCTTCACATAGACACGATTATTGTAAGCGTCAGAGAATTGAAGCCCAGACGCGTAGGTCAAAATATCGATACGTTGAGGTTCTCGGCCGAGCTGCACCATGACATCTGGTTCTTGAAAATCTGCGGCGGTTAGACCCAAATCACCGAACCCAAACTCTTCTATCGCGGCAAGAATTCGCTGTGCATTTTCCGGTCCGAGCCAAACCCATACATCAAGGTCCTTGGTGTATCGCGGGTGACCATGTGCCGCTAGCGCGTATCCACCAACAATGAGGAACTCAACCTCATGAGCGACGAATAATTCGACAAACTCTTGAAAGTCTTGGTTCAGGTTCATGTGTCCATCCGTGATACTCGGCCCGAAGTTCTTCCACCATCGCAAGACGTTCAGATACGGGTCGGGTGACCCAATAGGTCCATGCAGCATCGTCGTCGCCCTTGCGCTTTCGAGTTACGACCTTCTGGATGGAATGCATTGAGAGAATTCTACCCAAAAAGAACAGGCACCACATTGGAAAATGAAGGCGGGGGTGGTGCGAAATAGGCCGACACACCTTTCAACAGGATTGATATTGCTCCCGCGGTGTAACCATGGAGCGTCATTTCGGCACTCCCACCTTCTTTGATGGGTAGGCCAAAAATGCGATGAATAAGACGATCCAAATTGCCGCTTCTCACAGTGAAGCCGCTCAACGCGACCGGGCTTTCTAGGCTGCTCCGACCCCACAGGCTCGTCTTCAACACGCGCTCGAACTTCGCAGGATGAACTATGGAACAGATCGAGTTTCCTCAAGACTTCGTCGAGTTCTTGAAATTACTCAACGCTAACTAGGTCCCTAGGTGACCTTGTAGATAAATCAATCAGCGTTGACAATTAAGGCTTGGTGCAAACCGGCGCCATCAATGAAGACGCTCAGCCACAAGGGTCGCTCTTCGTGTGCGTTTTCGGTATTCGTCGTTGCAAAGACAAGGGTGCCTGCATCTGCCACTTCATGCAGAAACTCTCGGTGCAGTGAATAACTGAATGCCACTGCAAACATCGCCTCGACAGGGCTCGTCAACCGCACACCAATAACAACGATTTCATCTTGCCGAATCGCATGGGTCTTGACATCCCCTATTCCTTCAACGGCATGCACTCTGGCAAGATCGGCAATCTCGGGTGACTCTGAAACATCAATCGTGACGGTAGGCATCCATACATTTTCGTCAATGAAGGTGTGGCCGATTTCTTGAGCAACGAAAACTGGCACACTCATAAAGTCTCCTACGGTCGGCCACATTGTAGACATGTCTCAACAGTGCGTAAATTTTGTTACCCTCTCACCAATCATGATTTTGCAATTTTGGGGCGCAGCCGAAGAAGAAATTCAAAGTTCTGTGATCGGCGACGATTTGTGTAAGGAAGCAACGCTTATTGCCACTCGGTCAATCACGATTGCTTCTCCCCCAGAAATGGTTTTTCCATGGATTCGGCAAATGGGTTTTGGGCGAGCCGGCTGGTATAGCTATGACTGGCTCGACAATCTTGGGCGCAAGAGTGCAACCACTATTCACGACGAATGGCAAGCAGTTGAATCGGGAGACAAAATTCCTGCTGGTCCGACTTCATTCACCGCAACCATTGTTGACGCACCACGTCACTTTGTTCTTGAAATCAAATCGTTTGGCCAGAAAAATCCCAAACTACATTTCACCCTCGCCTATGAATTACGTGATGATCCACAAGGAACTCGTTTAGTGACTCGTATGCGATCGCGTATCAAGTTGCCCTTGGGTTCAGTGATTGAGAAAGTCATTCTTGGCCCTGGCGATGGCATCATGTTGCGCCGCCAACTCCTCACCATCAAAAAGAACTTGTCACTCTGAAATTGGCCCTGCGCCTTCCTGTTTTCCAGCCACTAGAGATAATCTCAAGCGATGAATAGCAGCAATATCCGCGTCGGGCTCCTTGCCTATGGTGCAATCGGGCACGAACACAATCTCGCCGTCCAAAATACCATCGGTCTCGAATTAGCAGCCGTTTGTGACATGAACCAAGAACGCGTTGCCGCTGCCCTTGAACTCGCCCCGCAGGCAACAACGTTCAACGACGCAACAGAAATGCTGAATTCAAAACTTCTTGATCTTGTTGTTATCTCGACCCCGCCGAATACTCATTACCAGTGGGCAAAAGAATCTCTGTCACGCGGTATTCATGTTGTGCTTGAAAAGCCCATGGCACTCACTTCTCATCAATGTGATGAGCTCATGACACTTGCGTCGAACAAGAAGCTCATGCTTGTGGTGTATCAGAACCGCCGCTTTGATGATGACTTTGTCACGATGCGCGAGATCATTCGTTCTGGCGAAATCGGCGATGTCTATCACTACGACAGTTTTGTTGGCGGATACTCACGCCCGTGCGATTACTGGCACTCAAACGCCGAAGTCTCGGGTGGCGCAATTTTTGACTGGGGCAGTCACTTCCTTGATCAGATTCTGAACATCATTCCTGATGATGTGGCTCACGTGAGTGGACAAAACCACAAGCGCGTCTGGACTCATGCAACGAATGCTGACCACGCACACGTCACGGTTACCTTCACAACCGGCAAGCAAGCAACCTTTGTTCATTCTGATCTTGCCGCTGCTCGCAAGCCCAAGTTTTACGTGTTGGGCACACAGGGAGCAATCATTGGCGATTGGGATCCGGCTGGCGAACCAGCGGTTGCCGACTTACCGGCGATTCTCTCGGTGCATCACATCGATGGCACCTCACGCATCGCACCATTGCAGCCACTGCAGCCCCACGAGTTCCATCGTTCGATAGTCGAGTTGATCAACAATGGAACACCGATGGAAGTCAATGCTTTGCAATCGCGCAATGTTGTTGCAATTATGCAGGCGGCCGAACAATCGGCCGTACAAAATGCGATGCCGGTTGTGCCTGCGATTCGGTGGTCATAACACGTGACTGTGAACTGGGGGTTTCTGGGTGCTGGTTTTGTAGCCAGTCGTGGCCTCGCCCCCGCCGTGCACGCATCTCGCGGAGCGAACCTCTATGCAGTTGCGAGTCGCGACGAACAGCGGTCTGCAACTCTTGAACCAGAGCGGGTTCACGCAACATACGACGACCTCTTGGCCGATGAACACGTTGATGCCGTGTACATCAGTTTGTCAAATAGCCAACATCTTGAGTGGGTCACGAAGTCGCTCGAAGCCGGCAAACATGTTCTCTGCGAAAAACCACTAGGGCTCAACGCAACTGAGACAGAAGCAATGTTTGAATTCGCATCCCGCCATGACCGCCTTCTGATTGAAGCAGTGTGGGGCCGATGGCATCCTCGGTTCGCTCGCATTGTTGAAGTAGTCGCCAGCGGAGCAATCGGCGCCATTGAGCACATCGAAACTGCGTTCACATTCACTTCAGAGATGACTGATAACTATCGCTTGAATCCTGCAATGGGTGGCGGAGCGTTACTTGACGTCGGCTGTTACCAGGCTCACGCTTGGGTTGCGCTTACTGCAGGAGCGACCGACCTAGAAATCAGTGGACTTTCTCGTGTGGTCGGGCCAACAGGCATTGATTTAACAACTGACGTATCGGTTCGTATCAATAACGCGGTGACGGCACACGCAGTGAGTTCCTTTGCGTTGCCCAGCCAACAACAATTCATTGTTCGAGGAACACATGGTCAGATGAGTACCGAGGCTGGTGAGTCATTCACCACTTGGAATGAAGCAAGTTCTCTGCGAATCAATGATGTGGTTGAAGAATTCGCGGTCACCAACGCATTTGTCGAAATGATTGAGAATGTCAGTCGAGTTGTTGATGGAGACAAAGGCTGGATGGTTTCGAGCGCCGATTCAATTCGTGTCGCCCACATTCTTGATCAATTCGCGCGACACCCGTCACCAATAGTTATTTAACTACCGAGATGAAAAGATGGCCTTCGACCCATCCCAACGAAGTGCTGCGTCGGCTATCTGACTAAAGAACGCGGCCATTGATTCGTTCGGGTCAACGAATTCAACATAAGGAATTCCGTTTTGACCACTCATGTACAGAAACTCATTACCAGTCGACGTTGCACCGCGAAGGACCACCTCTGAACCCATGTCGGCAAAATGTTTGCGACTGCGCTCGATGTTGGCCCAGTAACACACATGATGCACACCAGTTCCGCCGGCTTCAAGAAATTCGCGGTAGATAGATGGCGTTGAAAGATCGGGCTGAATCAGTTCAATCTGTTGGCCCCCTGTTTGGGCAAGGCCCATGCGCGCCTTCATGGTGACCTGCTCGCCGCGATACCAGGTGTTCTCAATATTCACGTGATACAAAAACCACGGACCAACACCTTACGTAATGGCCCATTCGCGTGCCGCCATTTCGATGTCTTCAACAACAAACGCAGTTTGACGAATTGGTCCGAGCCATGTGGGAGCAATGTCCACTACGTCCGCTCCCCCATGAAGTAATCGAGCCAATCGTGGTAATGCTGAATGCGAACTTCTTCCTCGCTCAAAATCTGGCTGGTAAATCCGCGAGAATGCATGCCGGCTTGTACATCACGAATCAAATGCACATCTTGATCGACAGTGATGTCCATCGTCTTGAGACCAGCGATGACATCGTCTTGTTCAAACTCATCGTGCATCGGACGCGGAATAGGCAAGAGGTCTTTCGGATTTGAAGGACGAAACTCTACGCCTGCTCGCTGCGCAACTTCAGGATTGGGTTGCAACTTGAACGTGTACTTATCCCAAAAACATTTATTCGGGTCGGTCGGATGTGGACGCGCTCTCATCACTAAGGCCGATTCTGGCTGGGCGGTAAGCATCATGTTTGGAAAGATGTTGTATTGCTCGATATCTGAAAGACGTTCATCGGTGAGTTCGCTGTAATCAAAGCCAAGCTCTGGGCCCCTGTCGCGACGGTACTTTTGCACGTCTAATCGAATATCAAGGTTTCGACCATTGTAATCGGCGGGATTGGCACCGTATTTTTCTAGTTGAACGCGTTGGTAAAAATTAGGCTCTTCCGGAATAGGAAGCCGTGAGTTGACGGTGTGTCCAAGAATATTGACGCCGGTATGTCCATTGTCAAAGAGCTCAACGAGCGCAGTCGGGCAGTCAAACAACATTGCATGTTGCGGATGAATGTGTTCAACGTGATACAACTCGCCGAAGTTGTCGTACACGGCCTTCCAGTTGCAGTCGAGTCGAACTGTTTGATCGCCAATCAAAGTCATTTTCTCCACGTGGAAAGGCGCGAGCCGGTCGCCCACCATTCCGAGGTATTCGCGAAGTGGCCCCGCATTGTTATCCATGCAGATCCATACGAGTCCGGCGAAAGTATCAACTTGAACTTTCTGCATCGAGCGTTCGTTACGGTCGACACCGCCACAGAATCGATTGTTGTCTGGGACAACTACGAGTTTTCCATCGAGGCGATACGACCAGCCATGGTACGGACAAACAAACTTCGCAACACAGCCGCGATCTTCGACCGCTACTTTTGCCCCGCGATGTTGGCAGGCGTTATAAAAGGCCGCGATATCTCCTTCTTGAGTACGCGAAATGATGATTGATTCACGTCCAAGATTGAAAACAGAAAAGTCGCCAACGTTTGCAACGTCGCTTTCGAGGCAAGCAAAGAGCCACATGCGCGGCCACAGATTGTCATTTTCACGCTGGGCGTAGTCGGCCGAGATATACCGCTCGGGAGTGATGGGCATGGGTTCAACCGGAGCTGCCTGATGCACAATCGTGGGTGTTGCTTTTACTTCTGCCATGACCCCTCACTTACCTGTGGCTAACGCTGAACTTAGAGTACGCCACCGCAATATCTTTGGGAATATTAGAGGAGCGCTAGTTGGCCGCCGTCGAGCACAATTTCGGAGCCGTTGATCATGCTGGCCGAATCCGAAGCCAAAAAAACGACCGCTTCGGCAATGGCTTTTGGACTAATGAACTTCCCCGTCGGGTTGAGTTGCGCCAGCGCTTGGGCGACGGCATCGGCTCCTTGAGCCACGAGCGGTGCCGACATCGCCGTTTCTGTCGGGCCAGGCGACACGGCATTGACTCGAACTCCCTGGTTCACATATTGAATCGCCGCCTGCTTCGTCAGCCCCAGCACGCCATGCTTGGCCGCAACATACGCCGGACTCGCCCGAAAACTTCCCCGATGACTCACCGTGGAAGCGTTATTAATAATCACGCCACCACCACTTGCGATCATTGAAGCAAGTTCAGCTCTCATGCACCGAAAGACGCCCGTTAGGTTGACAGAGAGCATTTCGTCCCATGAATCATCGCTGTAGATATGAAAGTCATTCATGCGGTCAAAGATGCCTGCATTGTTAAAGGCAATATCTAGTTTTCCGAATTCGTTGACAGCACATTCAACCATCGCGTTGATCTCTTCAGTTGAACGCATGTCGGCAGCGAAGAACTTTGCCTTCCCTCCCGCTTGCCCAATCTTTCGCACGACATCGTTACCAAGATCATTGCGTCGACCAACAACAAGAACATCGGCTCCCGCTGCTGCAAGGGCGTAGGCAGTCACTTCACCAATTCCTGAAGTAGACCCAGTGACCAGTGCAGATTTTCCCACCAAGGCTTGCGATGACATAAGGCAAGATTAGGCAAATGGCTGAGTGGTTAACGACCGAGTGGAGTATTTGTGCCTCGGTCAGCACTTCCGTGACGGAACTTTGGTGCATCAATGGGCATATGCGCGTCAACTACTTGGCTCATGGTGTTCTCGTGAACACAAATACGCTCGAGAATGCGCCACTCGCCCGCTCGCTTCTCGTATTGATCGAGGTAGCGCCCAAACCAAGTATCGATGTAATGAACTTCGCCATCTTCACGGAATAGATACGTGACGTTATAGATCTCGCCTGATGCTGTATCGCCGTTCACCTCGATCGCATGGTTCATGTTGCAATGCATGGTGCCGGTAAATCGCTGATGCGTTGCAACGACCCGCTCACAAAACACCATCGCGTTACCGACGAACACTCCATGGTCGTCAGTTGCCTCTGGCCAATATGCCGACTTCATGAGATCGGCATCAAGGCGGTCAACTCCCCGCGCGTATCTTGCGACAACTTGGCGAATGGCATCGTGGTCAGTTAGTTCAGAATTCATGTTGGTTTCCCCTAGTCACTGCGATTAACACTTCTGTATTCAAGTGTAATTCTCACATTGCCCTTACCTTGGCGTCGTACCGTCCAGTTCGGAGGTGCATCATGCACAATTGGAACGATCATTACGACCACGGATTTCGCAGCGGACACATCTTGATGATGCTCGCAATGGTGATTTTGGTTGCCTTTTTCGTGTGGGCGATTTTGTCGCGAAATCGACACAACTCGAGTCATGTGGCTGCAATTCCTTCTGCTCAATCAGCTCAGAACATTTTGAATGAACGCTTGGCAAAGGGTGAAATTAGCGAAGACGAATTCAAGAGCCGTAGCGAAGCCTTGAAAGCCGTTCACGCCAAATAGCCAGCCTGGATTTATAGCCCATTTTCTTTGCGGAAAACCGCAACGATTGCGTTGGCATGACCATGTCCCATTTCAAACTTTTCTTTGAGATGAGCAACCTGCTCCATGTGGGCAAGTTTGGAAACCTTCTTGAGCTCTTTCGTCCAATGTTCAATGGGCTTGCCGTACTTCTTTTCAATCGAAGGAAAATACGACGCCGGTCCGGTCACTTTCTCAGCAATGATTTCTGTTTATCCCAAGAATGGCCGTAGTTCAACTTTACGGTTGCAACTTTTCGAACCCTCATAGGCAAGAGCACGTGCGGTCTCGATATCTGGCGCGTTGATAATCCAGCAACCACTGAAGTTCTCTTTCGCGGCAAACAGAGGCTGACCAGTCGTGAGGTTTGCTCCGTTGCGATTATCAATCACCATCGCGGTCTGTGGTACAGCGAGTCCACCAGCGAATACCCAATGACCATTGGCGCGCAACTTGTCGTTGAAAATATCAATTGCTTCCATTTCTTCAGGAGTGCCTAAAGCAGTGAGGTCATCAATGACTGTGATCAAAAATTGCATATCTCAATACTGCCAAAATTCCTTGGTCAAACTGGTGGCACAAAGAGCTGTCTAAGTGCTCATTTTTGCCACCAGAAAAACTAAATTCAGAAGCAGGTCTTGAGGAAAGCCGCGAGCTTTTCAGCGTTGGCCTGGATGATCAGGCCGCTGTCTTCGGTCCGGGTGAGTTGCAACGACGGGCAGAACACCCCAATAGTTCCGTTGAAGAAATGGGGCGAGCCCACAACCCCGCGAGCCTTGCCTTCTTCCCAGTCGCGACGGACCAAGACGTGATTGGCCTCGGGTACATACGAAACTCCTAGCCCAGTCGCAATCTTCTGCAATACCGATTCATCAGCCACATCTTGACCAAGTTCAAATATCGCCTCTCGAACAACGATGCTCGCTTTTTCGCCAGCAGACACATCTTGTTCATACGCCCGAGCAATCAGAGTCAGTGCATCAAGAGTCGTTGTGGGGAAATTACTGAGGTCAGTATTAGCGAACTGATCTCCGGCAATTTGCCGACGAAGGGCATCGCAGTTCCCAAGAGCCTTTGCTTGCGCCATAGGAACATTGTTGACTAACTCAAGAGGCCATGACCGTACAAAGATCGGCACGTCATTTCGCTTGATTTCGTCGCGGTACTGAAAAACCCTACGAATACCCACATACGCAAATGGGCACCAAACGTCAGCAAATATCTCAATCATTCAAAAACTCCTTCGCACCTCCCACACTAAAGCATCGCTCGATTTGTGGTTGACTGATACAGATGTTGACCGACGCAAAGATCCTCGTGACTGGTCCGTCAGGACAGATTGGTCTCCCCCTCGTTCGGTTTCTCGCTTCAAACAACGATGTCTGGGGCGTCGCTCGATTCAACGAACCAGACTCGCGCAAACAACTTGAATCCCTCGGCGTCACCACTCAATCAATTGATCTGTCTTCAGGTGATTACTCATCACTTCCCGATGATTTTGACTACGTCATCCACCTTGCTGCCTTCAAAACCGAGGGACTTGATTACAACCACGCCATCACGGTGAACGCTGAAGGCACCGGGTTGTTGTTACAACATTGTCAGAAAGCCAAAGCTGCTCTCGTCATGTCGACCCACTCGGTGTACAAACCGGTTGATGATCCCCTGCACGCATTCACTGAAAATGATCCGTTGGGGGATGTCAATTACATCATGTCCCCCACCTATTCAATTTCGAAGATCGCTGAAGAAGCTGTAGCCCGTTATTGCGCTCGTGCCTACAACTTGCCCATCACAATCGCTCGAATGAACGCTTCATACGGACCCAATGGTGGGTTACCGACCTATCACCTTGATTGGGTTGCAGCCAACAAACCAGTCGTTGCTCGTTGGGATCCGTGTCGCTACAGCCTTATTCATCAAGATGACATCAACGATCAAGTCGAATCGCTACTTGATGCAGCAAGCGTTCCCGCCACGATTGTCAATTGGGGTGGCGACGAAACACCTTCGGTTCATGAATGGTGCGCATACATAGGCGAACTCACTGGACATACTCCAGATGTTCGCGTTGTTGAAATACCCAACAGTTTGCGTGGCTCAATCGCCGATGTCAGCAAAAGACTTTCAATCACCGGCCTATGCAAGGTTTCGTGGCGCGACGGCATACGTCAAGTGTTCGAAGAACGACACAGTGGTAGCGAAAACACACCCGTCACTGGTCAATCGTCAAAGTTACTCAATGAAACCAAACGACTTCTGTAAATCGTCACGCTCGTCTAAAAGAGGCAAAACTATTATGAATAGCCATTTTCTCCGCACGCCAGATGAAAACTTTGCCGACCTTGCAAACTTTCCATATCAACCGCATTATTTAGATATTGCCGATGACGGCGTTGATGGGTTACGCATGCATTACATCGATGAAGGTCCGGCTGATGGGCCGATTGTTTTGATGATGCATGGCATGCCGACATGGTCGTACCTCTATCGAACAATTATCAAAGTCCTCAGTTCCGAGGGTTACCGCTGCATCGCCCCCGATCACATTGGCTTTGGTCGTTCAGACAAGGTTGTTGACACGGGTTGGTACAACATCGCGCGACATACCAAAAACATCGAGCAGTTCATCAAAAAGCTTGATCTTCGCAATGTCACCATCATGGTTCAAGACTGGGGCGGACCGATTGGTCTCGCTCAAGTTGCACATATGCCAGAACGATTTTCACGACTCTGCATAATGAACTCTTGGCTGCATCACGATGGATACGAATACACGCCAGGAATTCAACAGTGGATTCAGCAATGGTCACCCAGTGGATTGTTCGAAGCGAATGTTCCCGAGAAATTCACGCTTGGTGGACTCATGGCAATGGCGACGGGTCGTATCTCGCCACAAGATTCAGTTTTCAAAGCACTCCAAGGTGAATCACCGGTGTACGAAGGAGAATCTGGCGATGTTCAACATGCTTACGACGCTCCGTTTGCGGGGCTTGGTCGTGAAGGACTAGCCGGCCCCTACCGTTTCCCGATGAGCATCCCGTTCCACGACATGATTTCCGGTGATGCAGCCAATCAAGAACAGAACTTTGCAACGATTAATGCCCTGAAAATCCCCATCCATTTCATGTGGGGTAACGAAGACCCAGTTTTCGTCAGCGACTGGGGTCGCAAGTGGTCGTCACTCATTCCTCACGCAACATTTGATGAAATTACCGGTGCTCGCCACTTCCTACAAGACACTCATGGCCCCGAAATCGCCAAATTGCTTTTGAATTACATTCACGCTTAGAAAGTATTGAATATGAACACAGACGATGTGAAGAAACTGGTCGGCGGTGACCCCAGTTGGTCGGCAAATTGGACTCTTGGTGGGTGCGAGTTCTACGGCGAAGTTATGGATGATGCAACTTTTGGTGTGTGGCTCTCAACCGAACCCATTTCGCCCGAAAAATACGCAGAGCTCATTGTCCCCGAAGGCTTTCGGAAATCTGGAGTTGGTCGTAGCCAGCACGACGCCGCATTGTTTCGTCGTCCACCCAACGCCGACGCCGATGGCCCTGTTGAAACAACTCAAATTGGTGAACACACCTTTGCTTTAGTCGCTCGTCCTGGTCGACCCGAAAAGGGTTTTGAAAGTGTCACCGTTTTGCCTGTATTCAAAAGTCATCGACTGTTCTTCGCTGCTGGCCGAACTCTTGAGGTCTTAGATACCAACGATGAATTCGTTGGTGGGACGACCTTGCTACCGCAGGCAGTTGAATCGCACTTAAATCAACGACGAAGTGAAATCAAGCCACGGCGAATGCCCGAAGGCTGGACTTCTCGTTTCATCACACTCAGCGAAAATCTAATTGTTGATTTGCCATGTCCGGCTCGCGTCGCCATTTTCAAAAATGGAGACATCTTCCACGGACCAACGACTATTTAGATAACTGAATCACTATTTCTTGGAATTCGCAGTCTTCTGTTGACTCACGAGAAAAAGCGCGATGGCTCGGTCGCTATCCAAAAATGCTTGAGTTTGATCGCGATTGAAACGGATCATCTCTGGGTACAACACCGATACGACCACTGCCGCCACTAACTTTTGTCCCATATGGCGAGCGTTGACGTCATTCAGCCCATACGTATTTTGGTAGTAAGCAGTGACTGCTTCAAGAACCATTCCATTTTTACGAGTTCTAAACCAACTCGGTTCGTTGACCGCCAACCAACTCACGAGTCGGATCATGCGGACTAGTTCAGGACTCGGAAAAGTTTTGAATGTTCCTTCGTTCACGATGCCAACCATGGATGCACTGGCTCGTGGAAATACTTCGGCGAACAGCGGTCCCTTACCTCCGAAATAATCGGGAATGTAGCGGTGATGAGTTTTTGCCTGTGCCGCAATCTCCCGAATCGTCAATGATTCGGGGTCGCGAGTGAGCAAAAGTTGGAGTGCAGTGTCAACGAGACGCTCTTCGATATCCGTCCGACGAACATAAGTGCGTTTTTCAGGTTTCGCCGACGCCTTCGATTTCGCAGGTGTTTTTGATCTGACAACCATGTAAACAAACTAATCTCGCAGATATGGTTAATCCACTTGTACAACGAAAAGCAATCGTTACTGGCGCCGCCAATGGGCTCGGATTTGCGGTAGCAAAGTCTCTTGCGCAATCTGGAACTTTTGTCAGCATCTGCGACAAAGACCCGCACGTGATTGAAGTCGCCGAAGAGCTACGGCAGTGGACAGAAGTCGTTTATGCCGAGGTCGCTGATGTTAGTCAGCCCATGCAGATCAAAAGTTTTATTGATAACTCCGCGCAAGCTATGGGCGGAATTGACATCGTCGTCAGCAACGCTGGCATCGTGAGACCCACCCGCCCGACGAAAGATTCGTACGAACGCGCCATCGAAGATTTTGATGACGTCATCAATGTCAACCTTCGCGGCGTGTATCTCACCGGCCGCGCTGCGATCCCGCACATGCTCGCAACCGGTGGCGACATTGTGAATATCACGACTGACCATATACATACGTGTGGTTGGCCAGAACTGCTTGATCACTCTCACGCCCAAGAGTGTCCATGGAAGGATGTTCAACGTCCGCCGGTCGGCAGCAAGAACTTCGATGTATATGACTCGTCAAAATGGGGTATCAAAGGGATCACCAATGCCTGGGCTCGCGACTTAGCTCCGCACAAGATTCGCGTGAACTCATTCGGCATGGGCGCAACGATCACCCCGATGTTTTTGAATGTCCTGGGTGATCGGCCATTGCCGTCGGGAACCATGCAAGCAAACGATGTCGCCAATTTGCTTGTCGAGTTGATCGCTGAGGGTCCCAAAGGTCGAACTGGTGATGATGTTCAAGTGTGGGCTGGTCACCCCACTGTTTTGCCGCCCGTCGGCCTTGAAGGTCGCCTGACGATGAACGATCTAGAAGGAAATCAATAGAGACATCGAAAGCACCCCTGGGCGGCTCGCGAATACTTCAGGACATTTGACCACCCTTCAACTAGGTGCCACTTCAGTCACATCGGCGTCTTCAGGGGTTCCCAATGTCCCACCCGTAGGAGTAGGTTTATTTCGCTGATCAGTCAGCGACCTATGGCTTCCATTAAAAAATTCCTCATCGGCAAACCCCTCTCGAGCGCTGATGAACAGCATCAACGTTTGAGTCGCGTTATCGCCTTGCCCGTATTCGCTTCCGACGCGATTTCATCCACAGCCTATGCCACTGATGAAGTGATGGCGGTCTTACTTCTGCAAGCCGGAATCGGCGCTATTGCGTTTAGGACTTTGGTCCCCATCGCCATCATCGTATGTGTCTTGATGGCCATCGTGGTGACGTCGTATCGCCAAACCATCATGGCGTACCCGTCGGGTGGTGGCGCTTACATTGTGAGCCGCGAAAACCTCGGCACGATTCCAGCGCTCGTCGCAGGATCATCTCTGCTCGTTGACTACATCTTGACCGTTGCAGTAAGCGTGGCCGGCGGCGTGCTAGCAATTCGTACTGCAGTCGGCTTCGACCACAAGTGGACCGTTCCCGTTTGTTTGTTATGCGTGTTCATCATGACTGTCATGAACTTGCGTGGTGTCAAAGAATCTGGAGCGGCGTTCGCCGGGCCGACGTACTTCTACATCATCATGCTGATCATGCTCATTTGCACCGGGCTATATCGCATCTTCGTGCAACATGTTGGCCCGATTCCGGTTGACCTATTGAGTCCAGAAGCACAAGAACTACGTGACGGAGCAAAGTCTCTCGGATTGATGATGTTGTTACGTGCTTTCTCTTCCGGCGCTGTTGCACTTTCTGGCGTTGAAGCCGTTTCAAACGGTGTACCTGCATTCCGCAAGCCCGAAAGCAAGAACGCAGCAATCACCCTGATGTGGATGGGTGGAATTCTGGGAACCTGTTTCTTTGGTGTATCTGTTCTTGCGTCGCACCTCAAACCCTTCCGAGGAGAAGCTGACGGAAACGGTCTCGGCTTAATGGCCGAGTATCTATATGGCGGCAAGGGTGTTCTCTTCTGGATGACCATGATTGCCACGTTCTTGATTTTGATCTTGGCCGCCAACACCGCGTATGCCGACTTCCCTCGCCTGGCGTCAATCATTGCCAAGGATGACTTCTTGCCACGTCAGTTCTTCAATCGTGGAGCGCGTCTTGTTTTCTCTAATGGCGTCCTTTTCTTAGCAATCGTTTCAAGTATTTTGATCGTTGCCTTCGACGGAGACATTTCAAAACTGATTCCTCTATACGCCTTTGGCGTATTCACCGGATTCACATTGAGCCAAACCGGAATGGTGAAGCACCATTTACGACTCCGCGAACCCCATTGGCAAATTGCACTAGCTGTCAATGCCGTTGGTGCTTTTACAACCGGACTCATCGCTGTGATCGTTGTGGTTTCAAAGTTCACCGAAGGTGCCTGGATCCCTGCGTTCCTCATTCCATTTATGGTGTTGACATTCCGCGCCATTGGACGTCACTACGCCAGAGGTCGCAAAGTAGTGAAGGCCGAACCTGGCTTTTGGCCAAGCCGCGAAACCCACACCATGGTCGTGCTGGTAGGTGGCATAAATAAGGGTGTTCTACAAGGCCTGCAATATGCGAAGTCGCTCAACCCCGATCGTCTCGTTGCGCTAACAGTAGTGAGTTCTCCCGAAGAGCAAGCACAACTTCAAGAACAATGGGACTCGTACAACATTCCGCTTGAACTCACTTTCGAATTCTCTGAGTTCCGCGAACTCACCAATCCAGTCATGCGATTCCTTGACGAACTTGATTCGCTCTACAGCGATGACATCATCACCGTGGTCATCCCCGAGTTCGTTACTTCGTGGCGCACCCAATGGCTCCACAACGGAAGTGCCTTTGCACTCAAGGCTCGTTTGTTACATCGTCCCCACACTGCAGTTGTTTCGGTGCCCGTGCATATGCATCACGGCGTCATCGAGGAAGGTTGATTTTTATGCACATGATCATCGTCGGCTGTGGCCGAGTCGGTTCAACGATTGCGAAAGAGTTGCAATCTCAAGGACATGACATCGTCGTCATCGACCGCAAGAAAGATGCTTTTCGGCGCCTTGGCGATGACTTCGCTGGTCGCACGGTAACTGGCATCGGTTTTGACCGTACAGTGCTTGAAGAAGCTGGCATCACCTCTGACAGCGCAGTCATGGCCGTGACAAGCGGCGATAACTCAAACATCATGATCGCCCGCGTGGCCCGCGAAATGTTCGGCGTTCAACATGTCGCCGCCCGCATTTACGACCCCAAGCGTGCTGCCGTTTACCAGCGCCTTGGCATCCCCACTGTCGCCACTGTTGCATGGACAAGTAATCAAATCTTGAGCATTGTGATGCCGCAACAAAGCGCACCAACATGGACCAGCCCAACGTCAACCCATTTTGTTGTCGAACGTCATGTTCAGGCTTCAACTGCCGGACGCGCCATTGATGAGTTCACGTCCGACGAATGTCGAGTTGTATTGCTCGGTCGCAACGGCGTCAGTCAGATTCCTCCAACCACCGTGTTGCTCCAAGAAGGCGATGTGTTGCACCTACTTGCAACATCTTCTGGTATCGCAACTTTCGATCATGCATTCACCGCTCATCAAGGGAGCCACTCATGAAGATCGTTATCGCAGGTGCCGGCAGCGTCGGTCGCTACATGGCCGAACAGTTGTCATCAACGGGCAATCAAGTCACACTCATTGACTCTGACGCCAGCGCCGTTTCACGTATCAATGTTTCAGGAGTCACCACAGCAGTTGGCGACGCCTGCGAACTTGACACTCTTGCCAAAGCCGGGCTCGCTGACGCCGATGTTGTTGCCGCAGTTACTGGTGACGATGAAGACAACTTGGTGATTTCATTGCTCGCTAAGCAAGAATTTGCAGTCCCCCGTGTCGTTGCCCGCGTGAACAACCCCAATAACGAGTGGATGTTCAACGAAATGTGGGGAGTCGATGTTTCGGTGTCAACACCACACCTTCTCACCGCAATGGTTGAAGAGGCAGTGAGCGTCGGTTCATTGGTTCGCATCATGAAGTTTGAACACGGCAAGGCTCAACTTGCCGAAGTCACTTTGGCCGAAGGTTCACCTGCGGTCAATTGCCGAATCGCCGATCTTGGTTTGCCGCGTGAAACAACGATTGTTGCAATTATGCGCGACGGACATGTGGTTGCACCACAGGCCGATACCCCGCTTCATCAAGGCGACGAAGTTGTCGTGTTGATGACGGGCGATTGCGAAGCCGAAGTTCGCCGCATCCTCATTGGTCCTTCGGCCTCATGAGTGTTTTCCGTCGACGCAAGGGAGAAGCATCCGTTGTTGACGAAGTCACGTACCCGTCAATTGCATCCTTGACTCCGCGAGTCGAGACCGCTGTTCGCGGTCGCGTGGTACGCATCGTCAAGCAGCCGGCTCAAGGATTGCCGACATTACTTGTACGTATTGAAGATGAATCGGGATACGCAACTGCGGTTTGGTCGGGACGTCGTTCAATCGGTGGACTCGACCTCGGCCGCAAAGTTGTGATTGAAGGAGTGCCGATGGCTTCACCAACCGGCTTACGCTTCCTCAACCCCGCCTACACCCTCCTCCCCTAAAGCGTTCTGGTCGTAAAAAACTGAGGAAACCTGCCACTTCGCCAGACCAGATCGACTAGATCACGGTGAGGTTCGGCGTACGCGAAGCCTTAACTCGACGAATCACAAAGTCCGCACCTAACAGAATGAGAGCGCTCATTCCCCACAGCGGATAAATGATGCCTAGTACCACCGCAACAATGCCGACAGTTTTCTGAGTCCTAAATTCGACAGGCCGACGAGGAACACCCAACGTGCCCTTTCGACGGCGACGCAACCACATGTTGAGTGCCGAAAAAATACTTACGATGACCATGGCACAGACAAGAGTCAAAACGATGCGGTTGATGACACCGAACTGGGTTCCCATATGTGTCTGCACGCCAAGTTCGGCAACTCGCTGCATCGCTCCCCAAGTTCCGGCATCACTCGTGCCCAACGTCTTGGCACTGAACTGGTCAAGATACAAAGCACCTTGTTCGCCAAGCGAAGATGGCCATGGGTTCATGACGACATACGCGCCATACGAAGTAGCTCCATCATCGTTCACCGTGTCGGTCGGTGGAGCGATCGAGAATCCGGCCAACATCTTTTCTTCTTGCGCGGCGCGATAAATCGCTTCAAGACCAACCTGTTCGACCGGCACTGGTGCTGGCATCATTTCCATGTCGTGCGTTCCATCGTCAGGCATATCCATACCAGGCATATCGTTCGATCCATCAGAAGTTGGGACCGAATCACCTTGTGACGCCCAGGGAATTTTCACTCCGTTACGAGCCAGGTCACCAACCTTAGGAATGTTTGAAGGAGGCCCTGAGATCTCATAGAAATTCTCGGTATTCGGAGTCACTTTTGTGGCAACAGCCTGAAATTCATTTCCCCAAAAAGTGGCCCACGGCAAACCAGTCACCACGAAGAAAATCAAACCACAACCCAAGACGACCCCCGATGACGCGTGAATATCGCGCCACATCGGACGTCCGCCGTCTTTGAATCGTGGAACAAACAAACGCTTCTTCGAGCGCTTGCGAGGCCACCACATATACAGACCACTGACCGCGAGAATCAGGCCCCACCCAGCAATGATTTCAACTGCAACTTCACCGATTTCAACTGTGCGAAACACGGGACCGTCTCCGAAGATTCCAGTCATTGACGGGATGGGCATAGTGAATTGACGCGGGAGGATCGACCCATGTGTCGAATTCGCAAATGACACCAAACCTTTGTCGGGTCGCAATGTTCCAAGAACTTCACCGGTGTACTGATTCACATACACATTGCGCGGAGTGCCATCTGCATCACCCATTGCAAACGTCGTCGAGAGGTCTTTTTCTTTAGCAGGAGTCACCGACCAGAACTCATAGTCGGGATATGCAGCTTGCACAGCCTGCATCTGATCATCAAGCGACACCTCCTCACCTGAAGGATCGACCGTGTAGAGCGAATCGTGTTGCACGTGATTAATCGGCTCCGCATACAACACGACAAGGCCAGTGAAAGCGAACCACAGGAGGGCTGGCATGATGATCAAGCCAGCCAAGAAATGGAGCCTCCACAAACGGCGCCACAATGCCCCTTTGACTGAGGGTTCATCAGCGATTTCAGTTGCGGTCTGTTCAGGTTGGGTACTTGTCACAATGCATCAGTCTCTCACCCCCACCAAATAGTTCCCAACTCCCCGATCTGGTCGTAAAAACTGAGGAAATCTGCCACTTCGCCATACCAGATCGGTCAACTACCGTATGTCCATGGCGAAATACGAAGCGTCCCTTGAGTCGGTTCAGCAACATCAATTGCCTCAGTGGTTTGACGACGCAAAATTTGGAATCTTCATTCACTGGTACCCAGCATCAGTCCCGGCTTATGCGCCGCTTACTGAAGATCTCTTTGCCCAGACCGCAAAATATGGCGACGTCGTGGCGTTCACCGAGTCGCCCTATGCCGAGTGGTACGTGAACTCGCTCGCCATTGAAGGCTCTTCTGTTCAGAAACACCATGCCGAGGTGTACAGCGACAAACCCTATGACGAGTTTGTCGACGAGTTCTTTGAGGCCACACAAGAATGGGATCCCAGTTCATGGGCTGACGTCTTTGCTCAATCACATGCCAAGTACATCGTGATGGGAACCCGACATATTGATGGTGCCCTCATGTGGCCAACCGAACTGCACAACCCATTCAAAGGTCCGCGATATACATCAACTCGTGATCTTGTTGGTGAAGCCTGTGATGCAGCACGCAGTGTCGGCATGCGCGCTGGCTTGTATTATTGCGGAGGGCTTGACCTCACCTTTCAAGGCCTTGGTTATAACGGTTGGCTCAGTATGTTGATGGCCACGCCACAATCAGATGAGTACAAGCAATACGCCACTGCTCATTACATGGAACTCATTGATCGTTACTCACCAGATTTACTGTGGAATGACGTGGGCTGGCCTGGCGGAGGTGCTGGTGCTCTGCAACTTATAGCCGATTACTACAACATCAACGAAAATGGCGTTGTCAACGATCGCTTTGACATGATCGGTGTTGTGCAAGGTAGCGCACATTGTGATTACATCACTCCCGAATATTCGTCAGGACTCACCGCACCAGGTCGCAAGTTTGAAGTGTGTCGCGGAATCGGTATGAGCTTTGGCTATAACCAACTCGATGACGAGACGACATGTGCAACGTCAACTGAATTGATTCATCTATTGATCAATAGTGTCGCCGATGGTGGCAATTTGTTATTGAATATTGGACCGAAGGCCAATGGCGAAATTCCCGACATTCAAAAGCAACGACTGATTGAGATTGGGCAATGGCTCGAGATCAATGGTGGAGCAATTTTCGGTTCACATAAACTTGAGTTGAATGCACTCACAGCGTCTGATGGTTCGGTGGTACGGCTCACGCAAGGTGCCGATGGCGCGACGTATGCAATGATCCTCGCAACGGCGCACGACTCATTCACAATTCCAGGATTGCCAAGTGGAACTATTGAACTCCTCGGATCAAGCGAGGCAGTTCAACGCGATAGCGACACCATCACCTTGCCAGCAGCGCGCCCCGTTCAACCATCCTTAACTTTGCGCATTACTTGACCGATCTGGTCTGGCGTAGTGGCAGTTTTCCTCAGCTTTTCCCGACCAGATCGCTTAGGGCCAGAGGGGTTGGTCGACGGTCCACGAAACCGGGTTGCCCCAGGTTTCTTGGAACGCAACCTCATGGGGCTGCTGACGCTTCGCGACTCCCCACTTACCAGTTGGATATCCAAGAGTGATCATCGCCATCGGCACCCACTCGCCCACTGCCGGAGCGCCCAACAAATCAAGCACCTGTTGCGTGTGCTTCTTAAACAACAACGTCGTCAACGATGTCCCAATACCTTCGGCAGTCGCGGCCAACTGCAAACTCCACAAAGCCGGAAAGATTGAACTTTCTCCATTGGGCTTGCCCCAGGCAAACAACAATGTCGGCACCTTGTCGAGGTTGTCAGCCAACCAACGACCCGACGCATAGGTCTTCTTCACTTGAATGACTTCTGGGTCATTGGGATCGCCATTGGCGATGAGGTCCATCATCGGCTTGTATTGCGTGGCATTCAGATCTGTCAATGCGTCGCTATAAATCTTCTGCAAGGCAGTCTTCTTTGCTTGATCGGTCAAGATCAGGAAGCGCCACTTTTGTGTATTGCCGCCCGACGGTGCTCGCACTGCCGCATCCAACAACTTGGCCATCACTTCATCGGGAATGGGCTGGGTTGTGACGCGCCGCATGGCGCGAGTTGTGTAAAGGGCTTGCGAAAGTTCCATAGCAAAACTCTACTCAAATAGCCCAGTTCGCCTGCAGTCCCCTAACCTCACCCTTGTGAGTTCATTTCCCGTGTCATTCGAAAACTCATATACAAGCGCGTTGCACGAGTTGGCCATCACTTGGAATTCTGATGTTGCTCCATCACCAACTGCGCTCATCATCAATGAAGAGATCGCTCAAACTTTCAACCTCGATTCAGACTTCTTGAAGACCGAAGCCGGTGTGCGTTTCTTACTTGGCAATGAAGTGATCGACGGATGCACACCCATGGCGCTGGCTTATGCCGGTCACCAATTTGGCGGATACTCACCACGACTCGGCGATGGGCGCGCCTTACTGCTTGGCGAAATACTCACCACCGAAGGTCGCCGCTTCGACTTACATCTCAAAGGTTCGGGCCGAACAACATTCTCCCGCGGCGGCGATGGCAAAGCGGCAATCGCTCCCATGATGCGCGAGTACATCGTCAGCGAAGCGATGCATGCCCTTGGCATACCTACAACTCGTTCGCTTGCGATTGTCGCAACCGGAGAACAAATCGCTCGCGAAACTTGGTTGCCCGGTGCAGTGCTGTGTCGTATTGCGTCGAGCCACATTCGTGTCGGCACATTTCAGTATGCCGCCCATCACGAAGACCCCACGTTGGTGCAACGCCTAGCCGACTATGCAATCGGTCGCCATTATCCAGATCTCGCCAATCACGACAACAAGTATCTCGAGTTCTTCAAAGCAGTTACGCAACGCCAGGCATCACTCATTTCGCAATGGACGCTTGTCGGTTTCATCCACGGAGTCATGAATACCGACAACATGACTATCTCTGGCGAGACCATCGACTACGGCCCCTGCGCATTTATGGACGCATTTGACCCTGCCACCGTATTCAGTTCAATCGATCACAACGGCCGCTACGCATTTGGCAATCAACCCAATATTGGGCAATGGAACTTGGCCCGCCTTGCCGAAACTTTATTGCCACTCTTTTCTGATGACAAAGATGAATCTGTTGCGATAGCAACTGAAGTATTAATGGACTTCCCCAAGCTGTATCAGGCTTTGTGGGATGTGGGCATGAGTAAAAAACTCGGACTCAAGAATGCGCCAACAGATCTCGTGAACGACTTGTTACAGATGTTGCATACTCAATCAGTTGACTACACCCAATTCTTCCGATCTCTTTCATCGGTCATCAACGGCGATTCATCGGCCGCGCTCAATTCGTTCATCAACATCGAACAATACGATGCGTGGGAATCACGTTGGAAAGAACTCATCAGTCGCGAATCACAATCATCGTCTGACATTGTTGCATCAATGAATGCGACTAACCCGATTTACATTGCCCGCAATCATTTAGTTGAGGAGGCACTTGCGGCAGCGACCGAAGGCGATCTTGGGCCTACGCTGACGCTCCTTGAGGTGATTCAACAACCGTTCAATGAACGCTCTGGATTCGAGCGCTTTACTCAGCCTGCACCATCTGAATACAAGAATTATCAGACTTTCTGCGGAACCTGAATCGGTTAACCGACAGTCGCGCCAAACAAACTGCCAATCGCCATGGTGAAGGCCATTGCTGCACCGCCACCTAAAACAATTCGCAATACTGGCTTGGCTGGATGAGCTCCACCAAATGTTGCCGAGCTTGCACCAAGACCTAACAATGCAACAAAAACCACCACGATCGTGAGCCAAATACGATTTGCATCACTTGCGAGCGAGGATGCCAACAACGGGATACCAGCACCGACCGAAAATGAGCCCGCCGAACTTAAGGCAGCCTGCATCGGGCGCGCCATATTGTGCGCTGAAATTCCTAACTCTTCGGCCAAGTGAATCGTTAACGCATCGTGCTTGGTAAGTTCTTCAGCAACTTCACGCGCCAATTCGGGAGTCAAACCTTTGGATTGATAGATGCCAGTGAGTTCGGCCAATTCGCGCTCGGGGGTGTTTTCTAACTCCCAAATCTCTTTCCTGATATCAGCTTGTTCAGAGTCGCGTTGCGAACTCACCGAGACATATTCGCCAATTGCCATTGACGCTGCTCCGGCGACAAGGCCAGCAGTTCCAGCCACCAAGATCGCATGGCCGGTCGCGTCGGCGGCAGCGACACCAAGAATCAGACAAGCCGTTGAGATAATCCCATCATTAGCCCCGAGCACCATTGCTCGCAAAAGCCCGATGCGGTGGCTGAAGTGTTTTTCGCCTTGTGGGGACATGCCAACAACCTAGCCTCTTTTAAACAATGGAGTTCCTACCATTCATCCCTAAAAACTGTTACAAACGGCTCACGAAATCACCGATGAGTGACAGCACTGTGTCAACTTCTTCAATTGTGTTGTAATGAGTTGGTCCAATTCGAACAACTCCCCCACGGTCTTGCAATCCAAGCCATTCGATGACGTCGATTCCGTACGAATGCCCGTCCCACACATACACCCCGTGTTCGTCTAAAAACTTGGCAAGCTCAGACGGGACAAGATCGGGACGGGTAATAGAAACTGTTGGTACTCGGTGAATGAATCGCTCGGGGTTGGTGATTCCGCGTACTTCAATACCGGGCAATCGCTGCAGGCCAGTAATCAAATGGCCGACCAGCATGCAGTCATAAATGGCCATCGCCTTCAAGCCCGCGTGAATTTCTCTCGTACGCTGGCGATGATTGGGATTGTCATTTAGATGCTCTTGGCCCATTGTCGTTCCGACCCACTGCATGTATTCAAGGGCACCATGGGTTCCGGCCTGACCCTCTAATGACTGGGTGCCTGTCTCGTAGCGGCCTGGCGATACGTCTTTCACAACACGCAATTTGTAAGCCGGCAAACTGTTCAAGAGTTCTTCACGACCCCACAACACACCTTGATGCGGTCCGTAGAACTTGTACGCCGATGCCACCAAGAAATCACAACCAAGATCTTGAACATCAATCGCCCCATGTGGAGCGAACTGAACTGCATCGACATACGTCAGAATTCCGGCGGCACGATATTTCGTGCACATTGCTTTCACATCGTTGATCGTTCCGAGAATATTGCTTGAGTAGTTAATTGCCGCAAATTTCGTGCGAGGAGTAATCAGTGAGTCCAGTAAACCAAGATCTATCTCATACGTGTTGCGATCAAATTCAAGACGCTTCACGATAAGTCCATTTTCTTCAGCCATGATGCGCCACGGCGATGCGTTACCGTCATGTTCCATTTGCGTCAGGATGATTTCATCGCCAGGCGAAAACCGCGATGCCAAAACACGAGTCATCATGAAAGTCAACGACGTCATATTGGGTCCGAAAATCACTTCATTTTCCGACTTGGCATTAAAAAAATCGGCCATAGCAAGATGCGCTTGCCGTGAGATATCAGTGGCTTCACGCGAGGTGCGGAAATTGCCGTTCATATTGGCGTTCGAATCAACAAGTGCCGAAACCATGCGATCGACAACTTGCTGCGGTACCTGAGTTCCGGCTGGATTGTCGAGATACACCCGAGGGCCACCACGATCGGTGAGAGCTAATGCCGGAAACTGAGCCCGAACTTTGGCGATATCGAGAACCATGGGAACACCGTCTTTCTGATGCAAATCTCAATTCAGAGTAGTGCTCGCATCATGGCTATTGTGAACCCCATGAGCGGGGCCACCATCCACAAACTTGACGGAAGGCATGAACGGGTTCGCAAAGGCAAAGAGGCGGCCATTAACGCAATTATTGCAATGGTCGCCGAAGGACGCGTGAATTTGACTACGGCCGATATTGCCGCCCGTGCCGGAATTTCTGAACGAACATTTACTCGTTATTTCGATTCAATCGGTGACCTCATTGAATTGTCCTTGCAACAAATTGAACCGCATATCAAACATATGCTCACACTTGAGGTGCCACCAGGCGATCTCTCAAGTCGGATTAAGACATTGATTAATCTTCGCGTGAGTTTGATACGTACGTACGGGCCACTCGTTGAAGCCGTTGATCAATTGAGTTCAAATTGGGCAGTAGCCAAAGATGTCATGCGCGAGCGTGACCGCGTCCTTGAGGTTCAATTTCAGCGTTGGTTTTCGGGCGAACGCGCCAAAATGAATGAGGATCGATTCGCGGCAATCGGAATCTTTTTGTCATATGACTCGCTACGTCAACTTGTTTTCGCCCTCGGGTCCCGCACCGAACACGTCGTCACGACCCTTGCGTCAGAAATGTTTGCCGTAAAATCTCGCTAGGTCGGTAGTAGTTCACCCAACACCTGCCCGTCTGCCTGTACCCTCGTGATGCCATGGAAAACGGTGCCAACATTTCTGAAGAAGCCTTGCGGCGCCGAACTTTTGCCATCATCAGTCACCCTGACGCTGGCAAAACGAGCCTGACCGAAAAATTCTTGCTATATGCCGGCGCCATTCAAGATGCCGGATCGGTTCGGGCCCGCGCCGGGCAGCGTTCGGCTACATCTGACTGGATGGAGATGGAGCGCCAGCGCGGCATCTCGATTTCATCAACCGTTCTGCAGTTCCCCTACGGCGACCATGTCTTCAATTTGCTCGACACACCTGGCCACCGCGACTTCAGCGAAGACACCTACCGTGTTCTCGCCGCTGTTGATGCGGTCATCATGGTGCTTGATACTGCCAAGGGAATCGAAGCCCAGACGTTGAAACTCTTCAATGTGTGTCGCTCGCGCAACTTGCCCGTGCTCACGTTCTTCAACAAGTTCGACCGCCCTGGTCGAGATCCTCTTGAACTACTTGACGAAGTTGAACAACAAATTGGACTGCGCGCGACGCCAGCTACGTGGCCCGTCGGACAACCCGGAGATTTTCGCGGCACGATTGATCGCCGCACTGGGCTCTTCACCAAATACACGCGTACCGCGCGTGGTGCCGCTGAAGCACCTGAAGAAATCATTGGTGCCGAACGTGCGGCGGTCGAAGAAGGCGATGCGTGGAAAGTTGCTCTCGATTCATGTTCGTTGCTTGACGCGATTGAGGCCAACGTTGATCTGCCATCGTTCTTGGCGGGTAAGAGCACACCCGTTTTCGTTGGATCTGCTCTTACCAACTTCGGAGTTCGCGCACTTCTTGATGCAGTTGCCGAACTTGCTCCCCCACCGATACCGCGCTTTGATCTCGCCGAAAACGAACGGGCTCTCGAAAGCCCCTTCTCTGGTTTTGTTTTCAAAATCCAAGCCAACATGGACCCGAACCACCGTGACCGCTTGGCGTTCGCTCGAGTTTGTTCGGGACATTTTGAACGAGGCATGGATATTGAATGCACCCGATCGGGTCGTGCAGTTGGAACCAAGTATGTAACGACCGCATTTGGCAATGATCGCGAAACTATTGAAGAAGCTTTTCCCGGCGACATCATCGGACTTGTCAATGCCGGCGATCTGCGTATTGGCGACACGATTTATGCCGGCAAGAAAGTCGAGTTTCCAGGTGTTCCGCGTTTCGCGCCTGAAGTCTTTGCAAGTGCACGCCCCCTTGATCGCAGCAAGATCAAGCAGTTCCGTAAGGGAATTGAACAGCTCGACCAAGAAGGCGTCGTTCAAGTGTTGCGCGACCTCGACTTTGGCGACACCGAACCAGTGCTTGCCGCCGTTGGTGTTTTGCAGTTTGAAGTATTCGCCTACCGATTGTCAAGTGAGTTCAGTGCACCGACCGAAATCATTTCGTCGCCGTATCAGGCGATGCGCATCACCGATAAAGCCAGCGCTGACCGATTGCGCCAAATAGGTGGAATCCGAATTTTGTATCGCAGCGATAACGAAATGGTTGCGCTGTTCGAAAACAAGTATCGATTGCAACGACTCGAAAAAGACGAACCCGAGTTGACCCTCAAATTAGTATTTGACGGTCAACCCGACTCGTAAAAAACTAGCGGCGGGGACGACCACCGTTGCCACGAGCGGTTCCGCTACGAGCACCGGGGCGACCACCTTGACGGCCGTCAGCACGTACGCCACCACGACCAGCCGAGCGGCCAGACGGGCGACCCGCCATATTTGACACGTCGATGCCAGTCCACGTTGCAGTCACGCCTGCTTTTTGCAACAACTGCTTCACTTCGCTTACTTGCGATGTTGAAGCAACGGTAATCACGCGACCTGCTGCACCAGCACGAGCAGTACGGCCCGAACGGTGGGTGTACGCCTTGTGCTCGATCGGCGGATCGGCGTGCACAACCAAAGGCACATCATCGACATGGATTCCGCGAGCAGCAATGTCGGTCGCTACAAGTGCCGAGGCTGAGCCACTAGCAAAAGCTGCCAAGTTACGTTCGCGAGCAGTCTGTGACAAGTTGCCATGCATATCAACTGCATTGATTCCAAATGTCTGAAGCTTTGCCGCCATCTGCTTGGCGCGGTGCTTGGTACGTGTGAAGATCACGACGCGTTCTTTGCGAGCCAATTCAGCAACGGCTTCCAAACGATCGGCATCATCAATCACCAAAACACTGTGATCTAACAACACTGGTGCTTCGATTTCTGCTGCGTGCGACACAGGGTTATCTAAGTAACGCGACACAATTGCATCAACGCCACCAGCAAGCGTGGCCGAGAACAACATACGCTGTCCAACCTTTGGAGTTGCATCAAGAATGCGCTTAACCATGGGTAAGAAACCTTGGTCGGCCATATGGTCGGCTTCGTCAATGATCGTGATTTCAATGCGATCAAGCTTGGCGTCACCTTCACCCATGTGATCAACCAAGCGACCTGGGCAAGCAACAACAATTTCTGCACCGGCACGAAGTCCATCACGCTGTGGTCCATGACCGACACCACCAAAGACGGTGATGACGCGCAAACCACAAGCAGTTGCCAACGGATCAATCACTGCAGCAACTTGTGTTGCAAGTTCGCGAGTAGGTACCAAGATCAATGCGCGAGGGCGATTGGCTTGACGACCAACTTTGGTTGCAGCTAAGCGCGCAATCAAAGGCAATGCGAATGCGAGAGTTTTACCCGAGCCAGTTCGGCCCTGACCAAGAACGTCACGACCAGCTAGTGAGTCGGGCAATGTCACGCTTTGAATCGAAAAAGGTTCGGTGACTCCAGTTGCCGCAAGAATGCCAGCGAGATTTGCGGGCACACCAATTTTGACGAATCCGTTATCGGGGCCAACTTCAATCGGAATAATCGAAGGCTTCTTGGGAGCGAAATTAGAAGCCGTCGCCGAACCATTTTCGGAACGGAAACCACGACGATCATCGCGGCGCGATGCCGACTTGGCACGTGATTGATTGGTTGATTTACTACGAGCTTTACCAGCTGACGGGCGACCACCAGACGATGGGCGGGCTCCAGATGACGCTCCGCCAGCAGGCGAAACGCCTTCAGAGCGTCGTTGGGGCGTGGTCGAACGACCAGTTGAAGTGGATGGGGACATGAGGGGTGTTTCCTTTGACAGGTGCCGCGAACCTGTCTGGGATGACACGCATCGCTCGGACGAACCATCGTCCCGGCTGCGTCACCCTACCCACCCACTTGTCACAAACGGGTGGATCTAGGTGTTTAAGACCAATCCACGCATGTCGCCTTCGGCACGCCATTGCTCTAACACCTGCACAAAGGCAACTGGCCCGCCGCCATAGCTGCCACCTTGCACATTGCGAGCTGCTGGTTTGCCTTCGTTGTTGTAATAGCCAGGCGTACATGACTCAAGGAACTTGATGTTGTTCTGTGACAGCGAAATGATGCGATCGATCCACCACTGTTCAGACTCTTCAGAGACTTCAACGCGCGTGACGCCTTGTTCAGAAATCTGATTCAAGATGTAAGCGACATGACGCGCTTGTTCTTCAAGCATGTGCGGGAAGTTCACAGTGAACCCACTCTGCACACCACTCACGATGAAACAGTTTGGAAATCCGTGACTGTGAAAGCCGTGGAACGTTCGCGCGCCATCGTCCCAATGTTGAGTCAGTGACTTTCCGCCAACTCCATAAATTTCGTAACCAGCCCGGCGACTGAAATTAGTTCCGACTTCAAAACCCGTTGCATAAATCAAGCAATCAATTTCGTATTCAATGCCGTTAGCGACAACACCCTTTTCGGTGATGTAGTCAACACCTCGACCATCGGTATCAACAAGTTCAACAGTGGGTCGATTGAACGTTGCGAGATAGTCATCGTGGAAACACGGACGCTTACAGAATTGGCGGTACCACGGCTTGAGATGTTCGGCAGTGCTTGGGTCGCTCACGATATTTTCTACTCGTGCGCGAATTTGTTCCATCTTTTCAAAGTCAGCTAATTCAAGATTGCGTGCCAAACCTTCGGGCGACAGATCGGGACTTGCATCTTGGCGAAGACGAATCAACAAATTGCCGATGATGTCGGTCCAACCATCTTGCACTAGATCGACTTCAGCGAAACCACCACTCACTAACGCATTGAAATTATCCATACGTTCTTTTTGCCAACCAGGCTGCAATGACGCAGCCCATTCGTTGTCGGTCGGGCGATTGTTACGTACATCAATGGACGATGGCGTGCGCTGGAAAACAAACAACTGATCAGCAGAAGCACCAAGATGTGGAACACATTGAACGGCAGTTGCACCGGTACCAATAATGCCGACGCGCTTGCCCTTCAGTTTTGACAATCCGCCAGTTGAGTCACCGCCGGTGTAGTCGTAATCCCAGCGACTGGTATGGAACGTGTGTCCCTGAAAGGATTCAATTCCCTTGATGCCAGGCAGTTTTGGTCGATGCAGCGGCCCATTAGCCATCACGACAAATCGAGCGCGCATGATGTCGCCACGATTGGTGTAGATCAACCAACGGCGATCGGTTTCGACCCAACGCAGTTCAGTCACTTCAGTTTGCAAACAGGCATTGGTATACAGGTCGAAGAAACGAGCAATCGCCCGGCTGTGCTCAAGGATTTCAGGAGCATTTGAATACTTCTGCTTCGGGATGTATCCGATTTCTTCAAGCAATGGCAAATAGATATATGACTCAACGTCACACGCTGCACCTGGGTAGCGATTCCAATACCAAGTTCCGCCGAAATCGCCGCCTTTTTCGATCATGCGGATATCGGTGACCCCGGCTTCACGCAGACGGGCGCCAGCCAACAATCCACCGAAGCCTCCACCAATGACCGCTACTTCAACTTCGTCAAACAGTGGTGCACGATTGAGTGGCTGAACATACGGGTCTTCGAGGTACTGATCAAAGTCAGAGATATCAGTGTATTGATCGTTGCCCTCGGCACGTAAACGCTTATCGCGTTCAAATTCATATTTCGCCCGAAGCGAATCTGGATCAAATTCTGTCGTTGTCATATTTCCCCCACTCTAAAAATGATTACTTCAACAAACTCAATGCATCATGATCAAGAACTAAATGCCCGTACTGAGTTGCCATGGTGACAAAAAGATCGTCGCCGCGTTCGGTACGTGCCGCCATCGAAGTTGCAAGCACCGTGATGATGAGGCCCCATATTGAACCGAATCGATAGTCGCGCCAGCAAGTGTCAGCGTCATAGTTAATTCCGGCGGCATTGAGTTTCACGCGATACGACTCAACCAATTGTTTTTCAACTTCACGACGACGCTCGGGTGTAAAACTGCCAGCGATCAGGTAAGCCACGTCGACCATACCCAAACCTTCATTAACTGTTTGCCAATCAACGACAACGAGCGGCGGAGCATCTGGCTCACGAGCAAACATGAAGTTGTCTGGTCGAAAATCGTAATGGGCAACCGTTAATGGAGTTCCTGAACCCAAAGCCCACGACCCAATGACCGGAGCGGCGTCTTCAATCACTTTCAATATTTCCGGTTTGAGTCGCGCACCTAAACGATCGACGAATGCAGGGAGCAGGAAACCGTAGATCATCGCCAAATTTGCCGAACGCTCTTCAAGTGTGCTCGGGTTGACTCCAGATTCTGGAAGAGTCGGGTCACCCCAACGAGGCGCATGTAGAAGTACCGCTTGATCAATAGCAAGTTCGGCTTCGTCAAGAGTGAGGCCAACAAACTGATCACCTTGCACAGATCCCGAGAGATCTTCCATGATCAAACAAAACTGTTGCGCTTCAACATTGAGCGCAGCGTGATAACACTTCGGTGCTCGTACGTCGACAGTCGATGCGAGGCGCGAATAAAAGTTGAACTCGGTGACGTATGCGGTTCCGCCAAAACCAGTCGCACGGGCAGTCGCATCGAGCGACGGAAACTTACCCATGACAGTTTTTGGACGACCAGCGGGATTGTCCCATTCCAACGAAAATCGGGCATTGCAACCGGTCTGCCCCGTGCCCACAAAACCCTCAAATGTGCACTTTGTGATCATTGCTGAACCAGCAATGCCCGAAGCCCGCAAAGCCTCGTTCATCCATGGTGCATCAATGGTCGTCGGGTCGCTCCGAATATCAAGATTTTGCCCCATAGACACACCGTAGACCGAAACCTCTCTAGCCTCATAAGGGTGAGTCTGATTGAGGGTTTTCGAATAGGCATCCAATTGCCCGAGGTTGAGCGCGAAGTGCGTTGGCCCGAATACCTCTCGATGTCGCAGGCGGCCGAAAACTCGGGATTTGATTCAATGTGGATCGGTGATCACCTCATTTATCGAGGCGATGGGCGTCCCGAACGTGGACCATGGGAAGCCTGGACTTTGTTGTCGGCCCTTGCCGCGGTGACTGAACGAATTGATCTTGGCCCGCTCGTCTCGTGCGTTGGATTTCACCCGCCCGCTCTGCTCGCCAAAATGGCCGCCGGAATTGACGAGGTCAGCCAAGGACGATTCATTTTTGGAGTCGGAGCAGGTTGGAACCAGCCCGAATTTGATGCATTCGGCATTCCCTTTGATCAACGGGGCTCACGCTTTGAAGAAGCATTCACGATATTGCGGACTTTGTGCTCTGGTGAACGCTGCACATTTACTGGCAGATTCAACAAGATTGATGATGCAGTACTTTTACCCCCGCCCCATCGGCCGATTCCATTAATGATCGGTTCAACGGGCGAACGCGTTTTACGTTCAGCGCTACCCCATGCCCAATGGTGGAACACCTGGTTCGACTGGTTTGGTAATTCGGCTGAAGGTTTCGCCAAACAAAACGTGCACATCTCCGAAATCGCTCGCGAGGTTGGTCGAGACCCAGCAACGTTGAAGCGCAGTGCTTGTTTGCTCGTTGTCACCGATGCAGCAGCAGGAGAACGCCCAATACCAGATACCTATACTGCGGCGACTTTGAGCGATGTTCGTCAACGAGTGATTGAAATGCGCGATGCCGGTGCCGATGAAGTGATCTTGGTCAGCGACCCCATCAATGAGCGTTCAGTGCGAACATTGGCAGAAGCACTCCGATAGTCCCGAAATCCATCTAGTTCGACTAGTCAATATTGGTGCGTCTTGACCAAACCTAAACGCTGCCGTAGACGTATGACCTCTCGGCAATTAGCCTAAGTGGAGTCAGGAGCAAACAGTGCACGCCAAGATTTGGGCTACGAACCGAAGCAAGAAGTGTTTGTTATTCCTCGTCGTCTTTGAGCTATTGATCGCGTCAACCGTCGCCATCCCTGCAGTTGCGGTTTCAGCCCAAACCTTCGTTCACCTTCCCAGCACCAAGGGACCGACCCAGCGTTACATCGTGACTGTTGCCAGCGACAGCAATGTCACAATCGTTGCTAATGAAGTCGAAACTGCAGGCGCCATTGTTCTTAGACGTTTTACCAATGTGATTTCTGCTTTTAGTGCTTCACTCACGGCCGCGCAAGCTCTCATGCTTGCTAGTGACCCGCGAGTAACCGCTGTCGAAATTGACAGAACGATTTCGCTTGATTCAATTGAAACAAATACGACATCACCGTCAGCGGCTGGTGACCTAATTCCAGGTCAGTACATCGTCACCTTGCGGTCGACTTCTACCGAAACTGACAAAGCTGGTGTTGTATCAATTCTTGGTAATTCAATTATCAGAACTTTTTCCCATGCGATCAACGGCTACGTCGCCACTCTCAATCCAATACAACTCAAGGCACTTAAAAATAGTGCGGCCGTTCAATTCATTGAACAAGATCAAATAATCGCCATTAATAATGATCAGTTAGACCCACCTTGGGGACTTGACCGCATTGACCAGCCGAACTTGCCATTAGATGGTCACTACATTGATCGTTCAAATGGAGCAGGAGTCACCGCTTATATTGTTGATACCGGCATTTTTCCGCAAAGCGAATTCGGCGACCGAATTGCCGCTGGAATCAATTTTGTTGACAGCAACGATGGCAACTCAAATACCACCGACTGCAATGGTCACGGCACACATGTTGCCGGAACAATCGGTAGCAACACCTTTGGGGTAGCCGATGGGGTCACGCTCGTACCCGTACGTGTCCTTAACTGTGCCGGAAGCGGTACGACATCTTCGGTGATCCTTGGAATCGATTGGGCCGTTGCCGATCACCTTGCTGGATCACCAGCAGTGATGAATTTAAGTCTCGGAGGAGGTCAAAGCGACATTCTTGATGCGGCAGTTAGCCATGCTGTTGACAACGACATCATTGTTGTCGTTGCAGCCGGAAATAACGGACTCAATGCTTGCAACTACTCTCCTTCGCACGAACCGAAAGCCATCACTGTTGGAGCTTCCACATCATCCGATGCTCGCGCGAGTTTTTCTAATACCGGCTCATGTGTTGACTTATTTGCCCCCGGGCAATCAATTACTTCAACTTGGCTAGACAGTGGAGTCAACACCATTAGCGGAACATCGATGGCCACACCTCATGTCGCAGGTGCGGCTGCGGCTATTTGGGGAAGCGATCTTTCGCAAAACTCCACTGTCATCAGCAATATGCTTTTGGCATCAACTAGTTCGAACAAACTCACCAATGTCGGCACTGGTTCACCGAACAAATTGCTCTACGTTCAACCAGGTACTGGCACCCCGCCATCTGCTCCAGAAAATGTCACAGCAATCGCTGGTATCGGAATAGCAACTGTGTCGTGGGATCAACCAATATCTTCAGGAACTGGCACAATCAACAGTTACACCGCAACATCTAACCCTGGCAGTCAAACCTGCACGTGGTCCAACGGTCCACTGACTTGCAGTGTCTCGGGTCTTATTCCCAATATCAATTATCAGTTCACGGTCACTGCGACCAGCGCATGGGGCACATCTGCCAGTTCGCAACCGAGCAACACGATCAAGATTGCCGCAACAAACGACTATTTTGCTGCTGCAGAATTACTACCCACAACTACCGGAACGCTCACCGATTCAAACTTAAATGCAACGGTTGAGACCAATGAGCCATCGTTAATACCTATCAGCGATGGTGGCGGTGCATCGGTGTGGTACACATTCACACCGACAAGCACTGGAGCGCTAACTGTCGACACAACTGGAAGCACGTTTGACACAGTGCTCACTGCATTCAGTGGTTCAAGCATCGAGAATCTCACGACCATCACCTATAACGATGACTACGCCGGCGCAATTACTAGTTCAATTAACTTTACCGCTATAGCTGGAACTACTTATCATCTCCGAGTCCACTCTTGGAGTTCCGCTCGCGGCACGATCAAATTGAACTGGTCACAGATTTTGTCCTGTGCGAACATCGTCGCAGGAGACAATTTTTGTTCGCCAATCGTAAGAACCGGAAACAACCAGACAACAAACACCAATAATTCTTCGGCTGGTGTTGAACCAAATGAACCATCGTCAACTATCGGATCTGATTCGGGGTCAATTTGGTTTGCACTAACTCCAACGATTGATGGTTTATTAACGCTTTCAACGAGCGGCAACAGCATCCCTTCAGTCCTGAGCGTTTTTCTCGGAGCTACCTTCCCGTCACTGGTTCGTCCGCAAGGTTGGAGCGATGTCGGTGGTCAGAACAACTACTCATCAAATGCAATCAGCGTCGTTAAGGACGCAACGTATTACATTCGCTTGGCTAGTTATGGACCAGTGCGCGGCACGTTTTCATTAACGCATACTTTGGTTGCCTCGTCAGTTGCAACAATTCCATCAGCGCCTCGAAATATTTTAGCTAGTTCATCAATAACCGACGGCACAATAGACATCTCGTGGGACGCACCGGCCTCTGATGGAGGAAGCGTGGTTTTGTCATACGAAGCATTAGTGGCACCCGGAGGGCAATCATGCATTGTTGAGGCTCCGACGGTCTCTTGTTCAATTGATGGACTTGAAAACTGGAATGCCTATACGGTGAGCGTGGCAGCCCGCAATAGCGTTGGCCGAGGTCCCACAGCTACTGCGGCCAGAGCCGTGTATCCCGGAACCGCCGATGACTTTTTTGCGACGCCTCGAATCATTGAAGGTTTAACAGGAAGTTCAACATCAAAAACAGATTTCGCAACCGCCGAACTGCACGAACCGAACCATGTGGGCTACGCCGCGACACACTCGGTATGGTTCAAATACACCGCACCTGTGACTGGCCAAATTGATATCAGTACTGCTGGTTCAAACTTTGACACATTGCTCGCCGTTTACACTGGGAGCGCGCTCACAAATCTTGTTCAAGTAGCCGCCAATGATGACATCAACGCGGATAAATCAAGTGCTGTCAGCCTTGCTGTTGTATCTGGGCAGGTCTATCGCATAGTTGTTGATGGCTATACCGGGCTAAGCGGAAATGTCACCCTCAACTGGGATCTCAGGTTGCCAGTACCACCACTCGCGCCAACCAATATTCGCGCGATCTCTTCACGAAGTCATCAAGTAGAAGTCACCTGGGACGCCCCACTCAATCCCACTTACCCTGTCACCGTGTACACGGTTACTGCATCACCCGGAGATCGAACTTGTGTGTGGTCTCAAGGACCATTGAATTGCATCGTTAACAATCTCGACAATGGCACCTCGTATTCATTTACAGTTGTCGCTCGAAATGCAGTCGGCAGCGGTCCCGAATCAGCGACTTCGAATGCAGTCACTCCACGCACCATGACACGCGTAACAACTAGCGCTAACTCTTGGGGTATCGATCGCATTGATCAGACATCTCCTGCATTAGATGGACAATTGTCAACTTCCAATCGTGGAAGTAACGCCATAGTTTTTATAGTTGACACTGGCATTGCAGCGAACAGTGAGTTTGCAGATCGGCTACTCACTGGATATTCAACAATCAATGACCGAAACGGAACTACTGATTGCGAAGGTCATGGCACCCACGTCGCATCAACAGCAGTTGGAACCGCTTACGGAGTGGCTACCGACGCGAATGTTGTGCCCGTTCGAGTGCTGAATTGTGCGGGCGAGGGTTCAATTAGCGGAATTATTTCGGGGCTGGAATACATTGCTCAATATCCGCTGAATGGAAAACGCGCTGTTGTGAATATGAGTCTCGGAGGATCCGCCAGCCAGTCACTGAACAAGGCAGCTGCCGATTTAGTGAAACTTGGAATTGTTGTAGTGGCCGCTGCAGGTAACGACACTGCCACCGCTTGCGACGTTTCACCCGCTAGTGAACCGACGGTGATTACCGTTGGAGCAACCGACGATACTGATACACGCGCAACTTTCTCAAACTTTGGATCTTGTGTCGATATCTTCGCCCCCGGCTTCGATATCGAAGGTGCAAGTATTGATCCGGCATACGATCACGTCTCAAAGAGTGGAACATCAATGGCTTCCCCCCATGTTGCTGGGGCTGCAGCGATTGCACTCACCGCTTTCCCCTCCGCTAGCCCAGCGCAAGTAATGGATATGTTGAATGGCGATGCCACCACTGGCGTTATCAACGATGCAGGTGCAGGTTCTCCCAACCGCCTAGTCATGGTCGCTGGCCCGAATCTTGGTATAGAAAACTCTGCATCGATTATGAAGTCGATCAATCCTCAGCGAATTTTTGATACTCGCAATGGAGATGGTGGCGTCCCTGTTCGCCAAGTGGGGGGTGACTACGTCTTAGAAGTTCAAGTATCAGGAAAGAACAACATCGCACCGGCTGACGTAAGCGCCGTCTCACTTAATGTCACCGCGACCGGGGCGTCTGGTGCTGGTTACATCACGGTGTATCCATGCGGCACTCGACCCATTATCTCTAGCCTGAACTTCGAGGCAGGTGACACTGTTCCCAACGCAGTTGTTGCTCGCCTCTCCGCCACTGGAACACTGTGCTTTTATAGCGACGTTGCCGTCGACATCATCGCCGATATCAATGGATCTCTCTTAGACGGCAACGGCTTTAATCCGACGACACCTTCACGTCGCTTTGATACACGAGATGGAACCGGTGGAGTACCCGTACGCAAGGTCGGAAAACTCAACGGTTCTGGTGTCGCACTTGAGGTTTCTATGTTGGACGGAAATGACATTCCTTCATCTGGTGTCACTGCAATTTCGATGAATGTCACGATCACCAACACTTTGGCGCCTGAAGTCGGTGGTTATGTCAGTGTGTACCCGTGTGGAACACGCCCTGACGTTTCAAATTTGAATTTTATTTCTGGCCAGACAGTTGCCAATGCGGTGGTCACTCCAATTTCGCGTTCGGGCACTGTTTGTTTCTATGTTTACGGTCAAGCAGATGTCATCGCAGATATCAACGGCTATTTTGAATCGGGCCTTGGCTTTGTGCCAATAACGCCAAATCGGATTGCCAACACTCGTACGGGTGGCGGCGGCGTAGCCGCTCTGCCAGTCGGAAATATTGCCGGAACTGGCACTCTTCAAGTTTCTGTCACTGGGACTTCGGAAATTCCGATCCAAGGGGTTACTGCAGTTTCGCTCAATATCACTGCACTCGGAATTTCAACCTCACCTTATGGCGGTTTCATCACCGTTTATCCATGCGGTAGTCGGCCCAACGCGTCAAACCTCAATTTCGTTGCAGGGCAGACGGTTCCTAATGCGGTGATTTCGCCAGTCTCGACCAGCGGAATGGTGTGCCTCTACGTTGACGGCGTGGCAGATGTTTTGGTTGATGTCAACGGCTATATCAGCTATGCCATCGAAGATTAAGCAGGCCGATGAAAAACTGCATTTGTGATGGCGACGAGTAGTTCATCACCCTCAACCGTTGCAATTCCATCGGCAACTAACGAATACTTCGCATACTCATGAGTTTGTGTTGAATCGCACGGTGGCCACGTGAGTGTCACTGAACTATTCGCAGCGACATTCGCCAGTGGTGTTCGGCCAGTACTTGCGAAGCAAGCAATATTGTTTGTCAACAATGGGCGCAATGCAACAACATGCGAACGTTCCTTGCTATTGGTAATGAGATACACAAATTCGCGACCAGCCAGATGTTCGCCAATGTGAGTTGGCTCAATCTTGACGCTCAACGGTGGGTCCCCCACGAATCCCAGTGAGTCATTGTGTCTGATGGCAAACGATGAGCCGATTTGAAATCATCACCCGTGTAATAGGCCACGGGGAAAAGAACTGTCTGAGTCCAATCTTCGGGAATGCCCAATAGTTCAGAAATTGCTTTTTCTTGGAACAAGTGAATCGTGGTCCATGCAGTTCCGAGACCGCGTGAACGCAATGCCAACATGAAACTCCAAGCCGCAGGAAGAATTGAACCGTACGTACTTGCCTGAGCAATCACCATGGGTACCGACTCAACGCGGCCGCGCACGCAAGCAATCACAAATACCGGAACTTGTTCAAGAATTTCGCCGAGATAACCCGCTGATTCCATCACCTTGGGCATCACGTATTCACGCGGATCACCAGGTTCAAGCGGTGGCGGATAGCCAGAGCCGGCCATCATTTCTCCGCCGCTGCGATATGCATCAGCAATGAACTTCTTTTTGGCCGGATCGGTGATCACAACAAAGGCCCAGTTCTGTGCATTTGTTCCGGTTGGGGCTTGCATCGCAATATCGATGCAATCCTGAATAACTTGTGGCTCAACCTCACGAGTGAGATCAAGCCGCTTGCGTACTGAACGAGTAGTTGTCAAAAGTTTGTCGGTGGCAACACGATCAATTGTCATGTTGCGACCTTACGACAAATTCAATTGCATTTCGTGACGTAGGGTCAGCCTTCGTCTGAATCACCAGTGGTTGCCGCACCGTTTGAAACCGGGCAATTCTTTGATACTTCACACCATGATGCTTTTGCACCATTGTGGCCAGTTGCCACCATGGCCCATGCAGCTCCAATTGACGAAGCAGCAATCAGCACGCTGGCGACCATAACGAGTGCTTTCTTGGCGAACAATGCCGGCTTGTAACGGCGGACCAGCATGACTGCGAGCAAAATCGCGAACAGAATGATCGACAACAGACGGGTTGTTTCACCAAGCTGCGCATGGTGCTCAAGAGTCGCCGTATGGTCCACTTTCTCTTCAAGAGCTTCACCACTGCCTGCAGCTAAAATCGTGCCAATTGCACCGATGAACGAGATACCGGTGACCCACCAGCCAAAGCGTGCAAAATACTTCGGGAAGATCGCCAAGATAATGGCCCCGAGAGCCGCCATGGGCACCATGACCACAGGTAAGTGAACGAGTAAGGGGTGGGCTGGGAGGCCGAAAAGGTTGTTGAGTTCCATGGATTACGGTCTAACCTAAAAATCCGACAATGCCCTGTACAACGGCCTAAATCTTGCGTACTTCTTACATAAAAAACCAGCCGTTTTGAATACCCGAGTGGTTTTGTCGGGAATTGCTCGTAGAGTCATTTTCAACATCTGCTCGGTCGATCCGAGCCATTACCCAGGAGATCCACCATGACTGTTCGTCTCGGAGATACCGCCCCCGATTTCACCGCCGAAACCACCCAAGGAACCATTTCGTTCCACGATTGGCTCGGCGATTCTTGGGGCGTACTTTTCAGCCACCCCAAAGACTTCACCCCGGTCTGCACCACCGAACTTGGTTACGTCGCCAAGATCAAGCCCGAATTCGACAAGCGCAATGTCAAGGTCATTGGCTTGTCTGTTGACTCAGTCGAAAGCCACGTCAAGTGGGAAGGCGATATTGGCGAAACTCAGGGCACGCCCGTCAACTTCCCGATGATTGGTGACACCGATCGCAAGGTCTCCGATCTGTACGACATGATTCACCCAAATGCGAATGACACAATGACCGTGCGCAGCGTGTTCGTGATTGGTGCTGACAAGAAGATCAAGCTCACCATTACCTACCCCGCGTCAACAGGTCGTAACTTTGATGAAATTCTCCGTGTCATTGACTCGTTGCAATTGACCGCGAAGTACAAGGTCGCAACTCCGGCCAACTGGACCGACGGTGGCGATGTCATCATCGGTGCGGCAGTGACCGACGAAGAAGCAAAGACCTTGTTCCCTCAGGGTTGGAAGACCGTGAAGCCGTACTTGCGAGTTTTGGCCCAGCCGAACAAGTAATTAACTCTTTAACCAGTTTCGTTCGACCCAGTCACGAACCAACGGCGCTAAGCGTTCGAGGTGAGTGGCTGGGTCGTTTCGTATCAACGTTGCGCTAATCGGAACGTTCGAGCGCTCTGGATCACACACCAACGCTTCCGCGCCGAGGCGTGTTGCCAACTCTGAAATATAGAAATCGCTCGAGACAACCACATCTGGGCCTCTGGCCAATGGCCATTTTGAGCGCAACAAAGTAATCCACTTTGCCCACAATTCTTGATCGTCCCAATCGTTGTGAAGGTTATGTTCAACCTGAACAACCGTCACGTTTGGGTGCAGATCTTGCAGCCACTGGGCCCGCAAATGACCAGGTGCAGCTTCGCCTGTTTTGGTGTTCACGAAAACCACCAATTGTTCACAACGGTCTTTAGCCCATTCGATCATGTACGAATGTCCCAAATGAGGCGGGTCAAAACGACCAATAATTAAGCCGGTGGCGTGCACGAAGTCACCCTAAGACATGAGCCGTATATAGGCAAAACTTTAGGCAGAATGGGGGGTATGACTGACGTTTCAACTGTGGCCGCCGCTGGCGCCATCAATGCTTCCAAGATTTACGGAAAAGATGACAGCGAGGTTCGAGCTCTCGACGATGTGACGGTCGATTTTGCTCTCGGTCAATTCACTGCGATCATGGGACCATCAGGATCGGGCAAGAGCACATTGATGCATTGTCTGGCCGGCCTCGATGCGCTCACGAGCGGTCGAGTGTTAATTGGTGACACTGACCTTGCGCAACTTGATGACAAGCAACTCACTTCACTACGACGCGAGAAGGTCGGATTCATTTTCCAGGCATACAACTTGATTCCAACGTTGTCTGCTCTTGAAAACATCACCTTGCCAATGGACTTAGGCGGAGTCAAGCCCGACCAAGAATGGCTCGATACGGTCATCGACAAAATGAATTTGCGTAATCGCTTAAGTCATCGCCCAAGTGAACTCTCTGGTGGCCAACAGCAACGCGTTGCAGTTGCACGCGCACTGGCGAGTCGTCCGCAAATCATTTTTGCCGACGAACCAACCGGCAACCTTGACAGCAAAACCGGTGCTGAAATTTTGGCATTCATGAAGCATGCCGTCACCGATCTACATCAAACCATCGTGATGGTTACACACGACCCCGTCGCCGCCGCATACGCCGATCGCGTCATCTTCTTGGCTGACGGAAAAGTTGTTGCTGAAATTGAAAATCCGACATCTGAACTTGTTCTAGACCGCATGAAGCGTCTCGGAAGTTGATGATGGCCTCCCCCGTTGTTCGGCTCACTTTGCGCGGTGTACTCGCGCGCAAGTTTCGAATTCTTTTAACCATTCTTGCCGTCGTCAGTGGTGTTGCATTTGTGTCCGGTGCATTTATTTTGACCGACAGCGTCAAAGGTGCAATCAATAACTTGTTTGTCGAGTTACGCGGCGAAGTTGATCTTGAAATTCGCACAAAGATTGCTTTTGGCGATTCGGCTCGAGCCGAACGTGATCCGGTTCCAGTCTCATTGATGAAAGATATTGCAGCACTTGACGGCGTGCGACTCGTCGAAGCCAACCTTCTTCGGCAAGCCACAATTATCAAGCCTGACGGTGAACCTTTAAAAACATCTGGTCCAGCATTTGGTATTAGTTGGACCGGCCCTGATGGACTCGACGGCCGAACGCTTCTTGAAGGTGTAATTCCTACCAAAGCGGGTGAAGTTGCCATCGACAAGGCATCAGCCAAACGTGCTGGGTACGTGTTGGGTGACAAGGTCACGCTGGTTGGCCCCACTGGGAAAGGTGAATTCATACTCGTTGGTCTCACCGGAACCGGATCAACTTCAGGAGGCGGAGGGGCAAGCGTTTGCGCTTTTGACCCAATCACTGCCAATGAATTCTTGGGCGCTGAAAACAAAGCCGACAGCATTTACGTCGGAATCACACCAGATGCTGCACGCAGCGAAGTACAAAAGGCGATTGAAGAAGTCTTGCCATCTGGCTACGAGGTCATCACTGGTGAGCAATCGGCAAAAGAGACTGCTGGTGCGATCAACGAAATCATTGACATCTTTGGCAAAGTGCTTTTGGGTTTCGCGGCAATTTCATTGTTTGTGAGTGCCTTCTTAATCTTCAACACCTTCGCCATCATCGTCAGTCAACGTTTGCGAGAACTTGCGTTACTTCGTGCCGTCGGTGCAAGCACTCGACAAATTCACCAAATGATTATCGGCGAAGGTCTTGTTGTCGGAATCATCGCCACTGGTCTTGGCCTCGTCGGTGGACTCGGTGTCGCCAAAGGAATCACTTTTGCATTCAATGCCGCTGGCGCAGCATTCCCCGCTGCCGACTTGTTGATCTCCAGTCGCACGATCATCTTGTCCGTGCTGATCGGAATCGGTGTCACAGTTGCCGCAGCAATTGTTCCAGCCTTGCGAGCGGGACGTATTCCTCCTGTTGCTGCCATGCGTCCTGAACTCGGATTCTCGGCCTTGCAACGCAGCAAGCGACTGATCGTCGGCATGGCCACGCTCGCTACCGGAATCGCGCTCTTTAGTATCGGGCTGTTTGTACAACCTGGTGGAACTGTCGGAACACTTGGTGGGTCTGCGCTCGGAGCAGTGTTGTTATTCCTTGGTGTTGCCAGTTTGTCAACCACCGTTGCCGCACCAGTGAGTCGCGCTATCAGCCGCATTTTGCCTTTCCCGCTTCGCCCCATGACAAATTCAGTGCCAGGACGACTTGCCAGTCGAAATGCGCAACGCACTCCTCGCCGTACCGCTTCAACAGCCTCAGCCTTGATGGTTGGCCTGGCTTTAGTCAGCATGGTTTCTGTTGTTGCCGCATCGGTCAAGAAATCTTTCACTGATCAACTCAAAACCTCGGTAACCGCAGACTTTTTTGTGACCAACTTGAGTTTCCAAGGCTTACCCGTGGCCTTTGGCGAACGACTTGCCGCACTTCCCGAACTTGGTTCGGTCAGCCCATTCCGCGCCACACGAGCGCTCATCAATGGTGAAGAAAAACAAATCGGCGCAGTGAAGCCCGAGATGGGCGACCTCGTTGACATTGATATTCAAAAGGGTTCAATCGACAGCCTCGCCGACGGAGACATTTTGCTGTACAAAGACCCTGCCCGCGATCTCAACGTTGATGTCGGGGACACTGTTGATGTCACTTGGCTAAATGGAAAAACGTCGACCTTGACAGTTGGCGCTATTTACGCCGACTCATCAATTGCTGGTAACTGGCTCATTGGTCTTGACACTCTGGCTAAGGTTTCATCAGCCCCTCCAGTCGACTTCTTTATCGGTGCGAAAATCGCCGACGGAGTTCCCATTGCAGATGCACGAGCCGCAGTCGACAAAGTTGCCGCCGATTTCCCGAGCGCCGAAGTTCAAGATCAGGCCGAATTCCAAAAGAGCCAAGAAGATCAACTCAATCAGTTGCTCGCCATTGTTTATGGCCTCTTGATTTTCGCCATCTTCATCGCCATTCTCGGTATTGCCAACACCATGGCCCTATCGGTATTTGAACGAACACGAGAATTTGGTTTACTACGCGCGGTTGGTATGAGTCGTCGACATTTGAAGCGCTCAGTTAGGTGGGAAGCCATCATCGTTTCAGTGTTTGGTGCAACACTCGGAATCGTGGTTGGTATTCCATTAGGAATTGCGGTTGCCATCGCACTTCCCGATTCATTCGTTACGGCGACGGTTGTTCCAATCAACACGATCGTGACAATTTTGATTGCTTCAGTTGTGGTCGGAATTTTTGCAGCAATCTTCCCGGCTCGCCGAGCAGCAAAACTTGACATTCTTGACGCCATTGCAACTCACTAAAGGTGCTTCATGAGTTTTCAATCTTCTGATCTGACTTCAAGCCAACTTGAATTCATGCGAGAAAATTACTTGGCTACGTTGACAACGTTACGCCCCGATGGTTCGCCCCACGTCGTCCCTGTTGGGTTCACCTTCGATATCGAAAGCAACATTGTCCGCGTCATTACGTTTGCGAAATCAATGAAAGCTCGTCATGCCGCTCAAGGTGGACGTGCTGTCGTGAGTCAGGTTGATCGTGGTCGCTGGATCACTCTTGAAGGAACAGTGCGCCTACGCACAGAGGCTGACATTGTTGCTCAAGCAGTCAAGGCGTATGCCAACCGCTATCGCCAACCCAAGATTCGCGAAGATCGCGTCGTGATTGAGATCACCGTTGACAAAGTCATGGGACGAGCCTAATTCTCGCACTTAAATGTGTAGTGCTTTAGCCGAGCTGATTCAAATCATCAAAGATTTTGAAGCGTTTTCGGGCTGCAATCGCATCTGAAAGGTACATCAATTCAGCAGGATGAGTGGGCGTATGGTCGCCCTGCAAAAGATTATTCGGAATGAGACGACGATCTAAGCGCCCTTGACATTCTGGGCACCAATACAAATTCCTTCGCGGATTACCTACGATCTTGAACTCGATCGTTCCGCGGCAGCGAATACATTGCTGACCATTTCGCCCGTACACCGATGGTGATGTTTCATGATCGCCGCGGACGATTCGCGAAGCTGTTTCAATAAGAACCGCGCAATCTTCATACGAGAGGTCGGCCATTTTGGCAAACGGGCTTAATCCAACGGCCCATAAAGTTTCGCTACGCGCGACATTCCCAAATCCACTCACGACTGTTTCATCCATTAAAACGTCGGCAATCATTGCATCGGCGTAGCGATAATCAAGAAGTCGCTGAGTACAGCCAGATAAATCAGTTTTCGATTGCGAAATATTGGGACCAACTCCACCCGATTGCGGATGACGTTTGCGATCAGGCTGGCGATATGTTTCGACGATGGGTGCATCAAAGCACACTGCAACCCAACCCTCAACTTCGATGACGACGCGAGCACGATACGTTTCTTTATGCCACATCTCTTCAGTTCGATAGAGATGCCATTCACCGCTCAATCGCAGTGCAGTGGACAACACGATGCCATCGTCCCACTGCACTAAAATTTCTCGACCCTTCACGGTGATGCTTTCAATCACACTTCGCTCAACTGGGGCTGGCCCAATCGTTGACATCGCATCAAATCGGAGAGTTGGCAGACCTACGAGCGCGGTCCGCATGGCCGCTACTGTGTGGTTTGTTTTTCCACGCATCGCCATATATAGAGAATAAATCACCTAAGTCCCATCCCAGGGCATCCTGCCGTGAAACCGATACGGTATTCGTGCATGAGCCAGCACGAGCCCGACGACGCTGAACTGGTTGCTCCCATTGACCCGACCGATTCGATTCAGAATCAACTCGATCGAGCACGCGCTCGTCACGGGACGATTGGGGCAGTTGTCTTTAGCGCCATGCTCGGAGTCGACAAAGTCCTAGGTCGCAAGCCCAAAGACGAAGGTGCCGTCATATGGGAAGCCTCGGGCGAGCCTGAAGACATCGACGCCGATGGCATCACTATTGACGTTGATCCCGACACCAAAGTCGTCTCACACCCTGAGGCTGCGGTCGGGCCACGTCGGGTGCGTAAGCGCCGTCTCGGAAAATAGAAGTTAAAAACCGATGAAATTACGGAAGTTCGCCAACATGGGCAAGCGCTAGACGCAGAAGTCGGTCTTGCCCTCCGGTCATATCAGCGGCAATCTTGGCTGAAGCTGCCTCGGCCGGCGTAAACCAAGCCAAATCCAACGCTTGCTGGGTTGGAGTGCAGTCGCCAGATACTGGGACGACATAAGCCAAACTCACCGCGTGATGACGGGGATCCACAAATCCGCTGATGTCAGGATCAGGGAAATACTCGGCGATGGTGAACGGGGCCGGGTTGGTCGGAACTTTTGGCAGAGCGAGCGGTCCAAGATCTTTTTCAAGATGACGGATGAGAGCATCACGCACCCGTTCACCATACAAAACGCGCCCCGATACCAACATGCGGCTGATAGAGCCGTCAGAAGCTACGCGCAACAACAAGCCAACCTGGGTCACCCGACCAGATTCATCCACACGTACGGGGATGGCGTCGACGTACACGAGAGGCACATTGGAACGAACCGAGGCCAGCAATTCTGGACTGAGCCACGCGGTTCGGGTATCGATTTGATCACTCACAGATGACAGTTTCTCAGATCAGCCCAGCAAGTGGGTGGCAAAGACCTGTGACAGTAAGTTCCTGGTCATCGTTTCAGCCTGGAGTAGGTCGTTCGAACGATCGGCGGGCTACTTCGACTTGTTTCCACACATAGCAACCCACATGGTGATCATTCACCAAACCCATCGACTGCATGAATGCATACATCGTCGTCGGCCCCACGAAACTCCAGCCCCGCTTCTTCAGGTCTTTGGACAATGCAATCGACTCGGGAGAGGTGATGAATGTCGAAATATCCGCGGCTGTCGGTCGTTTAGGTCGAGTTGACGCCTTGGGTTCAAATTGCCAAATGTATGCGCCGAGCGAACCGCATTCTTTGATGAGTTCGCGACATCTCTGAGCATTGTTGATCGTTGATTCAATCTTGCCTCGGTGCCGAACGATAGAAGCATCCCCCATCAGTCGTTCAACATCTGCTTCGTTGAAATTGGAAACCTTATTGATCTCAAAATTCTTGAAGCAACGCCTGAAGTCTTCTCGCTTATTCAAAATTGTGCTCCATGACAGACCACTTTGAAAACCTTCAAGGCATAACTTCTCAAAGAGTCGAGAGTTGTCAGCTGTAGGAAATCCCCATTCGGTGTCGTGATAGTGAGACATCAATCCGGGGGTTGATCCCCAGCCGCACCGTTCCAGATTTTTTGAACTCATGTCTCTAACTGCCTTTATCTATCGTTGACATCTATAGTCAACATATGACACGGCGCTGGTCTTATTGGCACATTCTTCTTTTGATCTTCGCATTAGTGCCCCCATCGCTGATCTTGCTTAGCCCAACAGTGTTTAACCCCAGCTTGGTGAACTTAATTGATACATCAACTGGGTCATCTCTTGCTCAACCTGAAGTAGAGCCAACTGGTGCAGACCTTGGTTCTGCTGAAAACTTGATCGGCGAGGATACGACGCGTTCATTTGACGTGATCGCCCAAATTCAGCCAGATCATTCCGTCGTCATTACCGAAAAGATCACCCAAGTTTTTCGCACCGAGCGACACGGCATTGAACGATCTATCCCCATTGAGTATTCCGGCTTAGGAAGTCATGTCATTCGGGCCATGCAAATCTCAACATCTGAGGGAACACCCAATTCTCTTGAGATGTCCGACATCGGCGGCGTCGTCAATGTGCGAATTGGCGACGCTGCGACAACGATCATTAATGCCCACACCTACGAACTCAGTTACCAAATTGAAGATGTACTCGTGATCAACGGCGATACTGCCACACTGCCTCTCGATGCCATCACCGATTGGCACCAACACATTGATTCTTTAACGTACACCGTCGTCGGACCAACTGAACCTTCTGATACTCGTTGCTATCAAGGAGCAATGAATACGCAGAATCCCTGCGACGAAAACACACCGACCCAGGATGGCGCAAATTTCTCGGCCAGCGACCTCGCCCCCAATAGTGCCTTCACCGTTGAAGTCAACTTTCCAAGCTCTGCCTTTGACGCGACTGCGACATTGACCAGTCGTACGCAGTCAGTCCCGGCATCAGTGTTCGCGATCGTGTTGATCTACCTTGCGCTTGTTGGAGCAATCTTCATCAACCTCACGCGTTACCGACGCCAACGAGCGATGGCGATCGCTGGCATTAGCGATACTTTTTCAGGTCCGATGTCGCTTGACCTTGCAGATCGTATGGAACGACCGATTTTGCCTCCGCCGCCCCCAGGCTCAGCATCAATTTTGCCAACTTCAAGTTCACAACAAATGCCTGTTGAATTCGTACCGCCAGTGAACTTAGACCCGGCCTGCCTCTTACGAATTAAAGAAGGCGACAAAGCCAACGTGAGTCACATGATGGCCGCGACATTGGTCGACCTCGCTGCCGATGGAGTCATTTCGCTGACTCAAGTCAATAAAGCATGGGTCGTTGCTCGTATCGCTCAACCACCGCGTCAGGTCAAGAGTTACGAGCTCACCTTGCTCACGGCTTTGCTCGGCGACAAGAACGAGGCCGCCCTTTCACAGAAAAATACGGCTCTGTCACTCAAGGTGAAAACCTACGTCCAAGAAGTTGACGAACTACTTCGAAGCCTCGGTTTGTTAACTGAAAAAACAATGACTGCAGGAGTACGCAAATTCTCGCGCCCTTGGGTTTCAGTCGCTGTCCTTACGGCATTGCTGTCATTCATCTCAATTTTTGCGGCCGGCATTGCATCTCAATCGAATGCAGTAAGTTTGCTTCTTCCCGCCGCTGGAATCTTCTTAAGCGGTTTGATTTTGCTCTACGGTCGCGCCAGCCAATCAGGTCAAATTTCGGCGTACACCAGCCGCGGACTCGGAACTGCACTTCGTGCTGAAGGTTTCGAACGTTTCTTCCGCGAAAGTGAAGCAACTCACGCGCAAGCCGCTGAACGTATGGGCCTGATGCGCGAATACATGGGCTATGCGGTCGCGTTCAATGCAGTCACCACTTGGGTGAATGCGATGCCACAAACCGAACTTGATCAATGGAACATGGGCACCTCGCCCTTGCTGTACGCCACTTTGCCGCATCAGCGCATTTGGAGCAATTCGACTACGTCTGCATATACACCGGCGCGCTCTAGCGGATTTAGTAGTGGTGGTGGCTTTAGTGGCGGTGGAGGCGGCTTTGGTGGTGGCGGAGGCGGAAGCTGGTAACTAACGTTTCGGTGATTCGCCAGCGATTGTTGTTCGTCGTAGCTCGCGACGAAATCCAGCATAGTCATTCAGCGCAACGTGCTGGGTTGAACGGTTGTCCCAGATCACAACATCGCCAGCTTGCCAACGATGCCGATACATAAATTTCACGTCGGTTGTATGCAAATGCAAAAATGCCATGAGTGACTGCGCTTCATCATCTGGCATGTTCTCAATGTCGCGCACATACGCGCGATTGAAGTACAAAACTTCCTTGCGAGTTTCTGTATGCCGAGGCACTAGCGGGTGAACCACAAATTCATTTGCCGACTCATCGCACACGATGTGCATACCACTCATTCCAGTGTGCAATGCCTGCATTTTGGGAGAGTAAGCATCGCGAGCAGAATGAACCGCATTCAGTACGCGAAGACGATCTTGCATTGGCGCATGAAGTGCATTCCAGGCCGCGGTCATTGAGGCAAAACAAGTGTCTCCGCCCCATGTCGGAACATCGACGGCCGACAAAATTGTAAATGACGGCGGTTCTGCCTGAAACGAGAAATCTGAGTGCCACGCACCACCAAAATTGAATGCGGCGCCTTCATCGGCCTCTTTCACGACCCGAATGACTTCGGGGAATTCATCCATTGTCGCAATGAAGGGCACTTCGCCAAATGGTCCAAGACGACCAGAAAATGCACTTTGTTGTGCCAGTTCAAGCGACTGACCTCGCACAACAAGTACTTCATGTTCACACATCAATGCCCGTAATTCTGCAAGCTCATTGTCACCGAGGGAGGCAAGATCGATGCCCGAAACTTCAGCAGCAAAAACTCCCGTCAAAGGTTGGGCTTGGATTGGCATACCTCAACCCTAACTGTTCTAAGGTTTAGGTATGACAGCGTTAGAGATCCCAAGATTTGGCGAATTACTGAGTCCGTTTATTTCAAAAGTTCCCGATGGTACTCGCCCCCGATTCTTGGCGTTGCTCGAACGAGGTGCCGCCAACCGTTATCGCATGTGGGCCGAGCAACTTCCCGAACATGAAACCGTTCTTCTTGAGTGCGCCGAAAGTGAAGATGAAATCGCCAATCGAATTGAAGGAGCCTTCGCTCTCGATGAAGCGTTACACGATGAACTTCTCGCCCCGCTTCCTCAAGCAACTCAGACCTATTACGACGCATTTGCGCCATACGACATTTGGGATCAACTACGTATTCAGGCCAATGCCGAACGTCAGGGCGCAAATGCCTGGCGGTCCATTGCTGCCGTACACCCTGATGCCAAGGTGATCGAGGTATTGCATTCGTGTTCGGCACTTGAAGAGCTCAGTGCGGATGCGCTTGATGCACTTATTGCCACGCACGCACCTGCGCCAGCACACTGATCAACAACTAAGGTTCTTGTCTATGCCTTTGAAGCGTCTCTTTCGTACGCTTCAACTCGCGACGTTGCTCATGTCATCAACGTATGGCGTGATGTTCACCATGCTCGATGACTACCGCGACAAATACGGCATCAGCGAATCACGGCTTGGACTAGTGCTCGCTGCTGGATTCTTTTCGGCATTCTTGAGTCAAATTTCAATCGCACCGCTCGCCGACCGCGGGCGCGCCAAAGTACTGATGATGACCGGATTTCTGCTGGTCATCATCGGCTGTTTATTCATGGGATTTGGCCACAATTTCGTCTTGCTGTTGATCGGTCGTTTACTAATGGGCGTTGGCGGCGGCATGTCACTACCAGCGCTTCGGAAAATTGTGATTGTTTCCGATCCCGAAAATCTTGGCGGCAATATGGGCAAGTTGCTCAGCGTCGATATTGCTGGCTTTGCACTGGGCCCAGTCATTTCGGTTTTGACCGTTGACACCATTGGGATCGCTGCACCTTTCATCATCATCAGTGCTGCAGTACTCGTCGTCACCATTGTCTTAAGTCGCGTTGATGTTCCCGAAACAGCCAAAGTTGATCGACCAAGCGAACGTTTGGCATTTGACCTATTGAAAATTCCTGCAGTGTCGGGTGCAGTTCTGATTGGCCTCGCATTGTTCTTAATGATCGGAACTTTTGATTCATTGTGGTCAATCATGATGGATGACTTGAAGGGTCCCGAGTGGATGGCCAATGCTGGTGTCAGCCTTTTCGCACTACCGATGATCTTTCTTGGTCCGATTGGCGGCCGGCTCGCTCAGAACAAAGGTGCGTACCGAGTTGGCGCGATCGGTGGCATCGTAGGTGCTCTATGTATGACGATGTATGGCTTCTTGCCAAGCCCGTATCTCATGATGGGCGTGTTCTTTTTCCACATCGTGAATGATGGGTTTACTGTGACGAGCGCTGGCGTTGCGGTCGGCCAGGCGGCTCCCCCAGAACGCCAAGCTGGTGCCCAAGGTTTGCTTGGTGGCTTACAGACTCTCACCGGAGGAATTGCCGCGAGTTTTGCCGGTTGGAGCTACGACCACCTGGGGCGAGGACCGACTTTCTCAATCACAGCAACAGCGATGATCACTTTGGCTCTTTCTGGTTTCGCACTTGCTGGCCCCGAACACCGCGCTGCGCCTGTCGCTGTGCCAACATCTTGATCATGGGTTTGCGTGACGGTGACGGCTGGGTCTTTTGCAATTGCGGCTATCGCCATTGGGGTCTTCATGGTGCCGCTGGGTTATTGATGGTGCGCTTCGATATGGGCGAACCTCATGTGTTGTTGCAGTTGCGCGCGGCGTGGACACATGGTGGTGGCACCTGGGCCATTCCGGGCGGCGCTCTCGATTCACACGAAGATTCGATTGAAGCCGCAGTGCGCGAAGCATATGAAGAAGCCGGAATTGACGCGCGTTTCTTGGATGTCAAGGATATTTACTCTGATAATCACGGCAACTGGCGTTACGACACTGTCATTGCTCACGTCACTGGCGATGTCGGAGCGCACGAAGCCAACTACGAAAGCGATGAAGTTCGTTGGGTGGGACTGTCAACTGTCGAAGGATTTGATTTACACCCCGGCCTGCGCAGTTCGTGGCCACATGTATTGCCGAAGCTTGTTGCTTCTCTACCTAACGAAGGATGAATCATGGGACAGCACATCAGTTATGAATTAGAGGGGGTTACCTACATTGGTTACCTTGCCCTTCCCGAGGGCGAAGGAACGGCACCTGGTGTTTTGGTGTGCCATGAAGGCCCCGGAATTTCAGAGAATACTTTCACCAAAGCCGATCGCTTAGCTGCTCTTGGTTTTGTGGCATTCGCACTTGATTATCACGGAGACGGCAAGATGGTTCCGCTTGAAGACATGATCACCAAATTGATGGCACTCATTACTGCACCTGATGAAACTGTGAAGCGCGCCAAGGCAGGTCTCAATGTTTTATTGAGTCAGCCACGTGTTGACACAACTCGCATTGCAGCAATTGGTTATTGCTTTGGCGGAACCATGTGTCTTGAATTGGTACGCGCCGGAACCGATCTGGCGGCAATCGTTGGATTCCACTCAGGTCTCAGCACATCAACCAAAGTTGCACCTGGTGCGATCAAGGCAAAAGTCTTGGTCTGCATTGGCGCCGATGATCCGATGATCCCGCCCGACCAACGCATTGCGTTTGAAAAAGAAATGACTGATGCCAAAGCCGATTGGCGCATGAATGTGTACGGAGATGCGCAGCACAGTTTCACCAACCCCGGAGCAGACGGTTCACGCCCTGGTGTTTTGTATAACAAGAACGCTGATGAGCGCTCTTGGCAAGCAATGCGCGATATTTTCGCCGAAGTGTTCTGAACTATTTTTCGACGCAAGTATTACGCAACGTGCCGATGACATCAGCACCGCTGTCAATCACATCGCCAGCTTTCAAGAACTGACCGCGTGCTGCACCGACTCCATCGGGCGTACCAGTAAAAATGATGTCACCGGGTTCGAGCGTGCAAATACTTGAGAGATACGAGATCAAGAACGGGATTTTGAAAATGAGATCGGTTGTACGAGCTTCTTGCATACGTTGACCCGCAACATCACACCAAATTCCGATGTCATCGGGGTTGCTGAACGAATCAACTGAAGCAATGACTGGACCGATGGGGCCAAAGCTGTCGAAGCTTTTACCCAAACTGAACTGCGGTGGCTTTCCGGTCATTTGCACCATGCGATCACTGATGTCTTGCCCAAGAGTGATTCCGGCAACATGGCTCCACGACGATGACTCAGCAATATTCTTGCCACCTGTACCGATAACGACGACGATTTCTACTTCCCAGTCGACTGCTGGCCCTGACAACACCACGTTGTCGTTCGGCCCAACTAAGCACGACGGGAACTTAGTGAAAGTTAAAGGTGCCGGCGGCACTTCCATTGCCGACTCGCTCGCGTGCGAAAGATAATTCAGACCAATTGCGAAAACCTTCTTGGGGTTCGGCACACACACGCCAATCGGGCCTGTGACTGGCGAACCAGAAGCACGAGCTTTGTCACTCGCTGCGTGCAGCTCACCAAAGCGCTCAATGGCGCTCATCGGATCGGCCAATGATTCATCGCCAACAACTTTGGCTAGATCATGAAAAACGCCATCGACTTCAATGGCCGAGCGATTATTGATATTGGTGAGACGAAACATAGATTTTCCGTTCTTGCAGACAATAGAGACAGTGGTTACTCTAACAATGTGACTGTCATTCCGAGATTTGCCGCTAGTGCTGCCGCTGAAGACATCGCCCAAGCCCTGCAAACCGTCGGGTGTGTGATCATTGAGAACCTCGCCCCCGTCGAACTCGTCGACCAGATATTGGCCGAGATGGCCCCGTACATCGACGCCACGCCGTATGGCAGCGAGGACTTCACTGGTCGTACGACCAAACGCACCGGTGCACTGCTGGCCCGTTCACGTGCGTCAGTAGGTCTCGTCGCTCACCCACTCGTTTTGGATATCACCAAGATAATCCTTGGCCCCTACGCCGACACGTTTCAACTTCATCTCACCCAAATCATCAACATCGGACCAGGCGGTCAAGCTCAGGGCTTGCACCGCGATCAGTGGTGTTTCAATATGTTCCCATTTCCACCAGAGATGGATGTTGAAGTTTCAACAATTTGGGCACTTGATGACTTCACTGAAGAAAATGGTGCGACGCGAGTGATTCCAAACAGTTTGCTTGACCCGCCAGCCGCCGTCGCTGACACGCACCGCACTGTTGGCGCCACGATGCCAAAAGGTTCAGTTGTTATCTACACCGGCCGCACGATTCATGGCGGCGGAGCGAATCAATCAAACCAAATTCGTCGAGGATTGAATGTTGATTACATCTTGGGCTGGTTGCGTCAAGAAGAAAATCAGTACCTGTCGTGCCCACCCGAAGTCGCACGAACACTTCCCGCTCACGTACAAAAGTTGGCGGGCTATTCACTTGGGTCATACGCCTTGGGCTATCAAGACGACATTCGAGATCCCTTTGCCGTTCTGAACGGACAAGATGGTGGGTCATCTTTTGGCGGACTGAATACCGCGATTCCCACGCTTGACCAGTAACAATGAGTCGATGACTTTGTCAGACCCAATACGCGCTGATCAGTCAGCGCCGTATTTACCCGGCCTCGATGGACTGAGGGCCCTCTCGGTCTTGGTAGTCGTGGCCTTTCACAGCGGTGTCATCGATGGCGGCTGGATCGGTGTTGACGTTTTCTTTGGCATCTCTGGCTTTTTGATCACGGGTTTGATGGTCGCCGAGAATCAGCGCAATGGTCGTATTGCTCTCGGAGCTTTTTGGATGCGACGTATTCGCCGTTTGGTACCGGCTCTCATTGTTTTGCTCGGTCTCGTTGCCTTTCTCGTTCATTTCAATCAAGTTGAAGTCACTGCACGAAATATTTGGGGTGCACTCACCTACTCAACTAACTGGGTGCACATTTTTGGGGGCACGAGTTATTGGGATCATTTTGCAACGCCCGACCCACTGCGGCATTTATGGTCACTCGCAATCGAAGAACAGTTTTATGTCGTGTGGCCAATTGTTGCTTGGTACGTATTAAAGCGACATTCATCTTCGACACTTGGAAAAGTTGCAGTATGTGGTGCAGGTGTTTCGGCACTTATCCAAGTCGTTGGTATTCACGCCGGGTTATCGGTTGACCGCGTCTACCAAGGAACCGATACGCGTGCAGTTGCCTTTTTGATTGGTGCAGCAATTGCAACTCGGGGTTGGCCGCCCAAGAAATTGACTTTGCCATCGTGGTTGTTACCTACTTTCTCACTCGTTGTTTTAGTGCCAGCGGCAATCTGGTTGCCGGGTGACCGTAGTTGGGTGTTCTCGGGACCACTCATTGTGATTTCACTCGCAGGCATTGCTGCAGTTGTCTACAGCACAACGCAAACCAATCGACTTTTATCGTCACCTGCACTGCGACTCGTTGGTCGTTGGAGCTATGGCATTTATTTGTTTCACTGGCCACTCGTTATTTCGCACAAGTTTGATGACCTCAATTGTGTTGTACGGTTCTTAGTAGTTACTGCAATATCTATTGTCTTATCTGGCCTCTCGTATCGATTCATTGAGTCGCCGATTCGACACCGTCGCCTGCCGCGAATGAGTCTTTTGCCCGTCGCAGTTGTTGCAGTTGCCATCGTTGTAGTGAGTCTGATTGTTTCGACTCCTACCGCGCCAGCACTTGACGTTGAAGTCACGCTTGCTCCACGACCCACAACCGATAACTCAATTGCAATTGATGTACCGCAACGAGTCATGGTGTTCGGTGATTCTGTTCCGGCTGTTGCCGCCGATGAATTACAAGCCGAAGCGACAACACTTGGTGTTGAAATTGAAGTGCGTGCCGATCCGGGTTGCGTACCTTCTGAAGATAAGAAAGATCAATACGGCAAACCCGAATGTGTGACTTTTTTGCAAGGCACTCGAGCCCGCGCCCGAGAACTAGATATTGATACGGCCATTATTTGGTGGGGTGGAACTGGGGTTGGATTCGTCGAGCACGGAACACCGCATTACTTCTGCGAAGCCGAAGCCCAACGACTCACGCGTGAGCGCATTCGTCGTCTCGTGGCATATTTTGATGGAGTTGCAACCGACATCATCTTGGTAGCACCAGTCCCCCGTTTAGATCAGACCGCAAAAGATGTCAAAGGCACTGAGTGCGAGATTGTCGCTTATGACGATGTAGGTGCCGAGCTTGGAATCAAAGTCGTACATCTGCATGATGACGTGTGCCCGTCATACCCCGATGACTGCGATCGCATCTTCCGTTACGACGGCTTGCATTACAACGGCGAACCCGCCGCCCAAGTCGCCAAAATAGTTCTCGGGTCCCTATAGAAACGTAAGTTGGTCAGTGGTTTTAATGGCACCGGGTTTGGTGACCTTGGCGTAGACACCAACATTTTGATCAAGATCGCGCACGATGTGCCGCAAGATTGCTTTATCGGCCGGTAGATCGTCGCCAACTTCTCGGGTCACCATGACGCAACGCGGACAAGCCGACTGAAATTCAATTTCGCATTCGCCAATTCGTGCAGTCTTCCCAACCCACGAAAATTCGGGATGGCCAGTTTGATCGCCCGTATCAATCACCAAACTCGGACGAAAACGTCGAATATCAATCTGTGAATCTGGCAAAGCTTGTTGCATTGAACGCAGTGCCGAAGTGCTCATGATCATCAGTGGCCAACAGTCGTAATAGGTGCCTGGTGGTGATTCAAATTCCATGACCTCTGGCGGAAAGACCGAAAAGTCAGGAAGCGGTTCGTCAATTTCGCGACCGAAAACATTGCGTAGTTCTTCCATCATGTCGTCACTGCCCGGGGCGCCGCGACGATAGTGCTCGAGGTCGATGGCCGGTCGCAATTCTTCAAGTTGGACCGAGACTCCAATGGCTTTGCTGATGAGCGCGTTCACCTGCGCATCATCGCTACGAACCACAGCGCCATCTGGCAACGAAATCTCGACGACATTTGAATTGCCAACGAACGAGGCCGACAGCTTCATTAAGCCACCAAATTTTTTGGCGCCGCGAATTCCACCGTTTTCAAGATCACGAACAGCCCATTGGCGATCGCCAACGAGACCTAACTCACTCACAGAACATTCATCAACTGTTGCTCCCACCATTGATTTAACGGGATACACCCAAATCTGTGAGAGCCGAAGTTGTGTCATGAACGAATGGTACCGACCTTGAGATCTTTGAACGGCATATTCTTGTCCACCATTGGTTCGCGCGGCAAACCGAGAACACGATCACCAATGATGTTGCGCTGGATTTCGTCGGTTCCTCCGGCGATATTCGACTGGAAACTCGACAAAATGTAGCGCGCCCAGTTTTCACCGCGACCTTCACCTTCCCATGCATCACAATCTGCACCGACAAGACGGTTGATCAAGGGGCGACTGAAACGAGCGATAACGGCACCGTGCAATTTGCCGAGAGATCCACCAGGACCGGGCACTTTTCCGGCCTTCATTTCGGCGCGGGTACGCATTGAAACGAGCGACTTGCAGGTTTCTTCGCAGTAGAGCTTCATAAGTTCTTGGCGAATCACCGGATCGCTCAACTTGCCATTGTTCTTCGCAACGTCAATCAACCGATCGGCCAAGTTGTGAGTAACACCACTTGACGAACCAGTACCGATTGCGACACGCTCGAACATGAGCATGGCGGTTGCTTGGTTCCAACCGTTGTTCAATTCACCGAGCAACCACGACTTAGGAGTACGAACATCGGTCAAGAAGATTTCGTTGAAGTGGCTTCCGCCATCAATCTGGTGAATCGGACGAATTTCAACACCAGGCGCCTTCATGTCAATAATGAACATCGAGATACCAGCATGCTTTGGTGCATCGGGGTTGGTACGGGCAATCACAATTCCGTAATCGCTGACGTGGGCAAGCGTGGTCCATACTTTCTGACCATTGAGCACCCACTCATCACCATCGAGTTCGGCTTTGGTCTGCAAACTTGCGACGTCCGAGCCAGCACCTGGCTCGGAGAACATCTGGCACCACATGGTGCGGGCCGCAATGTTGTCGGGCATGAACTGACGCTTTTGTTCTTCAGTACCAAACTGGTTGAGCATCGGCAAGCACATGCCATGGCTGATGGTCAATTCGAAAGTCATATCGGGGTACTTGCCGTACTCTTCGCGATAGATGCGGTCGTGAGCACGGGTCATACCGGCTCCGCCATGTTCTTTGCCGTACACCAGACCAGCCAAGCCAGCCTCAGCTAAGGCTGCTTGATAGGTCTTGCCGATCTGAATCGACGTTTCGCTGCGGCGGCCAATGCCTGAGGCATTCTTTTCTAAGAACTCGCGAACTTCGGCGCGGAAAGCCTCGGCTTCGGCGGGGTTCAGGGCATCGTCAATAGTTGTGTTGCTCATGAGAACAGTCTGCCATTGTGTCCAGTATCCAGACATAACCGAGACGACATAATTGAGAACCGATAATCGAGAGCCCAACTCGCGGACGCACTACGGTTCGGCTATGGAATCTCCCGTCTTTCGCCATGTCAGCGACTGTCCGACCGAAGAATGGACCAGCCCAACGCGAGGTTCGGTTCGTTGGTGGGAGTTGTTCGGCGGCGACGCCACCGCAACCAACGAAATGACCATCGGAATCGCCGAAGTTCCTGTTGGCTCGACTCCCCCGCCTCGGGGTCACTCACACGACGCCACCGAGATCTACGTGATCTTGTCGGGTGTGGGCGATGTCGTGATTGAAGGAACTGCGACAGCCGTTCGTGAAGGCTCGGCCGTTTGGATACCCGAAGGCCTCGAGCACTACGCCCACAACACCGGGTCTGAACCGTTGCGATTGCTGTACATGTTCGCCCGCGACAAATTCAGCGATGTCACCTATTCATTTCCTGGCGAAGATTAAGGCCCTGGCGAAAACTAAGGAGTCAAATCATGGCACCAGCAATCAATCTCATTGATCCCGAGTACTTCGCCAAACATGGACATCCGTGGGATCAGTATGAATGGCTACGTGCCAATGCTCCGGTCTTTTGGCATGACGAACCAGATGGTCCCGGATTTTGGGCCATTACTAAATACGACGACATTCGCGCTATCAGTCGGACCCCAAAAATCTTCAGTTCGTACGAAACCGGAGTCATGCTGCCCGACCCCGATCCGATGGGCTTATACGCACAACGTTTGATGATGCTCAATATGGATCCACCTCAACACGATCGATTCAAGTTGTTGGTCTCGCGTGGCTTCACTCCAAAAAATGCACCACTCCTGCGTCCGCGGATCGAAGAACTCGCCCGCGAAATTCTTGACTCTGCAATGAAGAAGAATTCGTTGGACTTCGTCAGTGAAATCGCTGGTCGATTACCCTCGGGTCTCATTGCCGAATTAATGGGCATGCCTCGTGAAGATGGCGAGCGCCTGTATGACCTCACCGAAATCATGCACACCAACGATGATGCAGTCGCTCCTCCCGAAGTCAAGATGGCTGCTGTCGGAGAAATGCTCGCGTACGGACAATCAGTGGCAGATATCAAGCGCAAGACTCCAGGTGATGATCTAGCAACAATTTTGGTCAACGCCGAAGTTGATGGTGATCGACTAACTAATGAAGACTTCCAGTGGTTTTTCTTGTTACTCGTCAACGCTGGTGGAGACACAACTCGCAACTTGCTCGCCGCAGGATTGCAACTGTTGTTTGATCATCCCGATCAACGAGCCAAGTTGATGTCAAATCTCGATGGCCACCTCGCAACCGCAATTGAAGAAATGTTGCGCTTCAGTAGTCCCGTTTCGCACTTCAAACGAACAGTCATGGAAGACACGATTATTCGCGGGCAGAGCATCAAGGCCGGTGAACGTGTCGTGATGTTCTATGGCTCAGCCAACCGCGATGAAGACATTTTCGAAAGTCCAAATACTTTTGACATCACCCGTGATCCCAACCCGCACGTCGCATTTGGTGCTGGTGGCCCACACCTGTGTCTTGGGATGCATGTCGCCCGAGTTGAACTGGCAGTGATGTTCAAAGAACTATTAACGCTGATGCCAAATATTAGATCTGACGGCGAATTTGAACGGATGCACAGCAGTTTCATCGCGGGCATTCACAGCAT
>Ga0214919_10000627_pt1 | contig 59889 bp, 45 predicted proteins | sample LL1503_MetaG_FD_177994 | JGI IMG/M metagenome (GOLD analysis project Ga0214919, IMG submission 177994) | Freshwater microbial communities from Lake Lanier, Atlanta, Georgia, United States - LL-1503 | ecosystem: Environmental > Aquatic > Freshwater > Lake | place: USA: Georgia | collected... | reverse complement strand
AATAAATCTTCTTCCTGTAAATTAACGCACCAACGTTCTGCACGACGACACACGCAACGTGCAATATGTGCTGTTGAAATAGCTTGATGTCCGCCTGGCAAAATAAAAGATTTCATAGGCTCAAGTACTTCGTTCATCTTATCAATTAATGTTTCTAGATAAGCAATATCCTCTTCTTTTAAATCTGGAATTTTTAAAGATGGTTCTTTATCTGGGTCACATGCTAAGGAAGAACCTACGGTGAATAATCTGTCCTGCACTTCTTTCAAAACTGTTTTAATTTCTGTATGTGTAACCAAGTCGCTTAACAATCCAATGAATGAATTTAGCTCGTCCACCGTACCATAAGATTCTATACGAATATGACTTTTAGGAACACGGGTTCCGCCAATTAAAGATGTTTTACCTAGATCCCCTGCTTTTGTATAAATTTTCATGGTACAATTGTAAACCCCTGTTTAAAAAATCTGTTGTAGACCTAGGGGGTTTTGATACTAACAAAACTAGTAAAATAAAGTTCAAATAATAAAGCTAGAAATGCGAAAAGTTATTATTTACGGTATCTGTTTCAACATTACCATCTCTTAAACGAACAACTCTATGTGCATAACGAGCAATATCTTCTTCGTGGGTTACTAAAATAACCGTGTTACCTGAGGAATGTATTTTACCAAAAAGTTCCATTACTTCCACCGAAGTTTTAGAATCCAAGTTACCCGTAGGTTCATCCGCCAATAAAATAGATGGATTATTAACCAAAGCACGCGCAATAGCAACACGTTGAATTTGACCACCACTTAACTCATTTGATTTATGATGACTTCTTTCTGCCAAGCCCACTTTTTCAAGTGCCACCATGGCTCTTTCTAATCTATCTTTTTTAGTAATACCTGCGTATACTAAAGGCAAGGCTACGTTTTCAGCAGCAGACAAACGGGGTAATAAATTAAATTGTTGAAAGACGAACCCAATCTCCACATTTCTAATGCCCGCTAATTCGTCGTCGGTCATTTTACTTACATCATGTCCATTTAAATTATACATTCCATTGGTAGGTGAATCTAAGCAACCTAAAATATTCATTAAAGTACTCTTACCACTTCCAGACGGACCCATTAAGGCTACATATTCGTTTTTAAGAATGTCAAGATTTATACCTTTTAGAACAGGTATAGCTTGGCCAGCCATAAAATAACTTTTCTGAAGATCTCTTAATTCAATTACTGATGACATGTTTTATTATTTACGTATTACTTTAGGTACTTTAAAGAATGTCCCGTCTGCATCGGGGGCATTTTGCAAGGCTTCTTCTCTTGAAATGGATCCACTTACAAAATCATCACGCAGCACATTTTGAGCATCACCCATATGCATTAAAGGAGCAATCCCTGTGGTATCCAATTCATTTAACTGCTCCACAAAGCCTACTAAATCTTGCATATCGGTAACTAATTTGTCCATTTTTTCGGGCGCCACATTTAACCTCGATAAATGTGCCAAATGGCTAACTAGTTGATTGTCTACTTGCATAGTACAAATGTAGTTCAAAGGCTAATACCTACAAGGTGCAATTGTTAAAAGGTCAAATGGCGCAACCAGTGGCAAAAAAAAAGCCCGAAAAAGGAAAGTTTTTTTGAAAATAGTTGCATAACTAACTAATTTTACAAAAATGCTTTAATTATGCAACGTTCAATCAAAAAAGTAGCCGTTTTAGGAAGTGGTGTAATGGGTTCTCGCATTGCATGTCATTTTGCAGGAGTGGGTGTTGAAGTATTATTATTAGACATGCTAAGCCCAGGTAGTGAAGAAAGTAAAAACGCTAAAGAAAGAAATAAATTAGTTGACGGTTCATTGCAAGCAGCTATAAAATCAAACCCCTCACCTTTATACTTACAAAAGTTTGCACAAAATATAAGTACCGGAAATTTTAACGATGATATTGCAAAAATTGCCCATGTAGATTGGATCATTGAAGTAGTGGTAGAGCGATTAGATATAAAAAAAATAATTTACGATCAGGTTGAGAAATTTAGAAAGCCAGGAACATTAGTAAGTTCTAATACTTCTGGTATACCTATTCATTTAATGGCAGAAGGAAGAAGTGAAGATTTTCAAAAACATTTTTGTGGAACGCACTTTTTTAATCCTCCTCGTTATTTGCGTTTACTTGAAATTATTCCTACTGCAAAAACCGATCCTGCTATTGTAAATTTTCATATGCATTATGGGGATGTGTTTTTAGGGAAAACTACTGTTTTGTGTAAAGATACACCTGCCTTCATCGCCAACAGGGTTGGGGTTTTTAGCATGATGAGTGTGTTACATATCATGGAAAAATTGGAATTAAGTATTGATGAAATAGAAGCCATCACAGGACCCTTAATGGGGCGTCCAAAATCGGCTACTTTTAGAACCGCCGATGTAGTAGGTATTGATACTTTAGTAAAAGTGGCAGCAGGTGTTGCAGCAAATTGCCCGAACGATGAAGCAAAAAATATTTTTACCTTACCAGCTTGGTTAGAAAAAATGGTTGCCCAAAATTGGTTAGGCGATAAAACAGGACAAGGATTTTTTAAGAAAATAAAAACAGCGAGCTCTAAAGAAATATTAACACTTAATTTAAAAACTTTCGAATACGAACCACGTGTTAAAACAAAAGTGGCTTCTATTGGCGCGGCGAAAGCGATTGAAAGTTTACCGCAAAGGATTAAATCTTTATATGAAGCAAAAGATAAAGTAGGCGAATTTGTAAGACAATTTCATTTTGCATTATTCTCTTATGTAAGTCATAGAATTCCAGAAATTAGTGATGAACTATACCGTTTAGATGACGCCTTAAAAGCAGGATTTGGATGGGAAATTGGTGCTTTTGAAACCTGGGATGCCTTAGGTGTTGACACAGTGTTGAAGGATATGAAAGCGGGCGGACACGCAGTGGCAGCATGGGTGGAGAAGATGCAGAGCAAAGGACTTAGTTTCTATAAAGTACAAGATGGCAAACGTTATTATTATGATGTAGCCAGCGAAGCTTATAAAATTATTCCGGGTGCCGATTCCTTTATTATTTTATCTGACTTCCAAGAAAAAACAATTTGGAAAAACGCAGCATGCCATTTAGTAGACATTGGAGATGGTGTTGCAGGTTTTAGTTGGAATACCAAAATGAATAGTATTGGAGGTGAAGTATTAGAAGGATTAAATAAATCAATTCAATTAGCAGAAGAAAAATATAATGGACTGGTTATTGCCAACGATGGCAATTTATTTAGCGCAGGCGCTAATGTGGGCATGATATTTATGTTAGCTATTGAACAAGACTACGAAGAATTAGATATGGCTATTCGTACTTTCCAAAATACCATGATGCGTGTTCGTTATTCCTCTATCCCCGTTGTCATTGCTCCCCACGGATTATGCTTAGGCGGTGGTTGTGAAATGAATTTACATGCAGATAGTATTTGTGCCGCAGCAGAAACCTATGTGGGTTTAGTAGAATTAGGTATTGGTGTTATTCCTGGTGGTGGCGGAACAAAAGAATTTGTATTACGCGCTTCCGATGAAATGCATGTGGATGAACCTGAAACCATTACCCTCAATAAAAGATTCATGCAAATTGCTACCGCTAAAGTGGCTACTTCGGCGAATGAAGCAATGGATATGGGCATTTTAAGAAAAGGTCAAGACTTTATTGTACTGAATCAATCACGACGCATTGCTAATGCTAAAGATCAAGCACTACAATTATTCAAAGCTGGTTATACTCAACCTCAACAAAGAAAAGACATCAAAGTACTTGGAAAAGCAGGCCTAGGTGCATTATACGCAGGTATCAATGGTATGTGGAGAGCGGGTTATGCAAGCGATCACGATGTATTAGTTGCTAAGAAATTAGCTTATGTAATGTGTGGCGGCGATTTAAGTGAACCTACTTTAGTAAACGAACAATACTTACTTGATTTAGAAAGAGAAGCTTTCTTAAGTTTATGTGGTCAGAAAAAAACCTTGGAAAGAATACAATCTGTTATTACTGCCGGAAGACCCATTAGAAATTAAATACGCAATTAACTTAAAAGCTTATTCGCTTATTGGTTTATTTCAATAAGTCCACTAAGGCTTCTTCTACAGTAGGATAATCGAATACAAAACCCGATGCTTGTGTTTTTTGTGCACTTACATTGGCGCTTTTTAATACTTCGATACTCATTTCTCCTAAAATAATTTTTAGCACAAACCCTGGCACAAATGCAGGGAAGTAAATAGGATATGTATTTTTCGCTATCGTTAACACTAATTTTTTATTGGTAACTGGACTTGGCGCTACTGCATTAAAAATGCCTTGCATAGCAGGCGTTTCAATTGCATATTGAATAAGCTTGCATAAATCTTGTTGGTGTATCCAACTTACAATTTGCTTACCTGTTCCTAGTATAGTAGCTAATGCAAATTTTGCAGGTTGCAAGAAAGCGGCTAATGCCCCTCCTCTTTTATTAAATACAATACCTATTCTTAAGGTCACTAATCGAATACCCATTGTGGCAATGGCTGCAGTGCTTTGTTCCCATAGCTTACAGGTATTCCCCAAATAAGAATCGTCTGCCTTATCGGTTTCTATAAAACCATTTTCCAAACTTTCTGCAGTATCAGGACCATACCACCCAATAGCAGAAGCAGCTATAAATGTTTTTACTTGATGCTTATTTTCACTTAATGCTTTTACCAATAAATTCCCCGACTGCACCCTACTGTCTACTATGGCTTGCTTTCTTTTAAGCGTCCATCTTTTATCAGCCACCCCTTCCCCCGCTAAATGCACAATAATATTGGCCGCTTGCAATGCTTCAATGTCAATTTCTCCTTTCTCCACATCCCATTTTGCATAACTTAAATGCAACCTACTAGATCTCTTAACTTGTCTTGATAATATTATTACCTCATAGCCACTCGCAATAAATTGCTTAGCCAATGACTGTCCTATCATGCCGGTTCCTCCTGTAATTAATACTGTTTGCATGGGGTAAAAGTACATGAAATTTGACAACAAAAAATCCCGTTCCGATAAATCGGGACGGGACTACAACTAAAATCAACTGTACACAAAAAACAAGTTTAATCTGGCTTTTTACCGTCTAAAAAAGTATTAATGGTAGAGATTTGTGTTTGATTATTTTCATCTTTTTCCACAGTATACTTACTGTAGTAATTTTCTACAGAAGCCATGGTATTGCCAAACAAATCTAAATTTCTTCTAACATAAGCAGGCACTGCATCAAACTCATTGTTTGGATCTGAAGCGCTGTTTATATTAAACGATAGATTTCTTAATTTTTGAATTCGCTCTGCTACTTTTTTTCTTTGCTCTTCAGCATCATCAATTGGCATATCAAATGAAGAAGAATGTTGCTTTGCATTATTTTGATTGGCATTAAAAGAAGATTCTTCTCTCATTACCAATTGCATCGTAGGCTCTTCCTCCATTCTAAAAGAACTCTCATATACAACAGGAGCAGGCTCTTGAACAGGCGCTTGCATGGTTACTTCTGCCACTTCCACTACCTCTTCTTCCACTTCCTCTTCTACCACTTCCTCTTCTACTATTTCTTGCATCGTGATGCTTAATTCTTCTTGCATCACCATTTCTTCTACTTCCTCCAATTCTTCCATTTCCATTTCTTCCATTTCTTCTACTGCCGGAATTTCCTCCATTTCAAATGGCGCCATTTCTGCTAACTCCATCTCTTCTTCAGCTTCCTCTTCTGCATGTTCTGCATAAATATTAGATGGCTTAGTTAATATAAAATGATTGGCTTCAGCAACTGGTTCTGCTAATTCATTTATTAGCAACTCTTCTTCTATAAGATCTTCTTCCATAACTTCCTCCTCCATAACTTCCTCCTCTATTACTTCCTCCACTTTCACTTCTTCTTCCATTATTTCTTCTTCCTCTTCTTCTACACCAGTATATACATCGTTGATTTCAAAAATGATAGGTTGACTTACCATTTCCTCCATTACTTCACTCGCCGCAATACTTATTTGTGCATCTATTTCTGCTTCATACTCTTTCTCTGAAATTTCATCTACTTCATGCATAGACATTACTTCTTCCTCCATCTCTTCTTCAATCTCTTCTTCTAAAACTACGGCTGCTACCTCTTCAATAATTGGCTCTTCTGTTGCAGGTTCAGCTACCGCTTCGGTAGGTGCAGTCATTAAATTGTTTGTTTCAGGTATACTTTCTTCTGAAAGTAATGTCATTACAATTTTTTCTTCAACAGGAGCCTCAACTTTTTTTGGTGTTTCTTTTTGAAAAGGATCTTTATGCTCAAAGCCAGTTGCAATAAGAGTGATGCCTAATTTTTGATCTAAAGTGGCATCATATCCCATACCCATAATTACATCAGAATTTTCTCCAGTACGCTCACGTAAATAATTATTGATGGTTTCTAATTCATCCATAGTACACTCATAATCACCTTCTGCACTATTAATATTTAATAAAATCCATTTAGCTCCTCTAATATCATTGTCATTTAATAAAGGCGAATTCAGCGCTTCTTCAATAGCTCTTTGTGCTCTATTTTCTCCCTCTACTTCTGCTTTTCCTAAAATAGCTACCCCACCATTTTTCATAACGGTACAAACATCCGCGAAATCTACAATAATATGTCCACGGCTATTAATTACATCTGTGATACATTTTGCTGCAGTAGCTAAAACGTTATCAGCTTTTGTGAAAGCCTCTTTCATTTTTAAATTACCATATTGAACGCGTAATTTATCATTTGATATAACCAATAAAGTATCTACTAATGGTTTTAATTGCTTGATGCCTTCTTCTGCTTGTGCTTGTCTACGTGGTCCTTCAAATCCGAAAGGAGTAGTTACAATACCCACTGTTAAAATGCCTAAATCTTTACAAATTTTTGCAATAATTGGCGCACCACCAGTTCCAGTTCCACCGCCCATACCCACGGTGATAAATGCCATACGTGTATTTACTTCTAAAATTTTTCTAATCTCATCTAAAGATTCTTCAGTAGCTAATTTTCCTACTGAAGGATCGGCACCTGCCCCTAAACCTTGTGTTAAATGTGGTCCTAATTGAATCTTATTAGGCACCGTACTTTGTTCAATCGCTTTTGAATCGGTGTTGCAGATAATAAAATCAACTCCTTCAATATTCTGATTAAACATAAAGTTGACAGCATTGCTTCCACCGCCGCCTACGCCTAGGACCTTGATGATGGATGATTTTTGCTTTGGCAAGTCAAATTGAATCATTTTTTTGTGTTTAGATGGGTTAGTTAGATGGTTCGTTGTTAGTTAGTTATGTCGAAATTACCGTTTTTAGAATTTATTCTATTCGTTATTTATAACCATAATGTGGGTAAATATTATGGCAATAATTTGTCATCTTCCTCACTGAATATTTCGATGAGGTTGTTTTTAAAGCGATCCCAGAATTTACTCTTTCTTTTCTCAATTTGCTCTTCAGTTAAAGTGGTGGCTACTGGCTTTGCTTCTACTCTTTGGCTTGATAATGTATTAGCAGTTCCGGCTCCATTAACCGTTAAAGATTTAGGTACTTCTACTTTCTTAAATGTCTCTGTAAATACTTTATGATTTTGCTCGTAATCGTTGTATCCTTTTAAGATTAATCCAATACATGTTGAATACATTGGCTTCTTTAATTCTTCAATATGATTCGGCGCTAAATGTTCGTTTGGCAAACCAATTCTTGCATTCAATCCTGTGATATATTCTGTTAATTGAATCAAATGTTTTAATTGAGAACCTCCACCAGTTAAGATGACTCCACCATTTAACATGCGGCTATCCATACCCACTTGCTTTAAATGATAAGTAACGAAATCTAGTATCTCACTCATTCTTGCTTGAATAATACCTGCTAAACTTTTTACACTTATTTCTTTTGCTGGCATTCCTTTCAATCCTGGGATAGTTACGTAGGCATTGGCTTTCGCTTCATCTGTTAAAGCACTACCAAACTGCACTTTCATTGCTTCTGCTTGGCTTTTCAATACACCCAATCCCATTCTAATATCATTGGTAATATTTTCACCGCCGAAAGGAATTACTGCTGTATGCTTTAAAACACCTTCGTAAAATACAGCCAAGTCGCTTGTTCCACCACCAATATCTAAAATAGCTACACCCGCTTCCATATCTACATCGCTCATTACAGCACTTGCAGATGCTAAAGGTTGTAACACTAAATCTTTTGTAATTAAACCACTTCTTTCTACAGAACGATTTATGTTTCTGATTGCGTTTCTATCTCCCGTTAATATTAAAAAATTAGCACCCACTTTCACACCATTCACACCTACTGGGTCTTTAATATTTTGGTTATTATCTACATGGAATTCTTGTGGAATCACATCAATAATTTGATCTCCTGCAGGAATAAAGGTTTTTCTTTGATTGTTGATTAATTGCTCAATTTCCCAAGCTTGAATTTCATTCTCTGCATCTTGACGCACTTGATCTCCTCTGGTTTGTAAACTTTTAATATGGTGTCCAGCAATACCCACATACACTTCGTTCACTTCTAAATCGGGGTTGCTTAATTGACAGTTTTGTAAAGCTTGTTGAATCGCCTTAATGGTTTGATCAATATTCAACACTTGACCATGTTGCACTCCATTACTGTTAGCACGGCCAAATCCTAAGATTTCCAACTTACCGAACTCGTTTTTTCTTCCTGCGATGGCAGCGATTTTTGTGGTACCAATGTCAAGACCCACAATAATTGGTGATTCGTGCTGACTCATTTTGTTGTTTTTTAGTTGTTAGTTGTGGAAGTTGTCTTTTTGGGCATTAACGCCTTGGCAGACTTCTTCACTTTAATTAACGATTTTGATTTCGTTTTATTGTTTGATTTATTACTTGTTTTGGGAACTATTTTAGTTGCTTTTTTGGGCGCCACTTTTACACCTGTTTTAGGTAGTAATTTTGGAGCGGTTTTTGACTCCAGTTTTGGGGTTATTTTGGCTACCATTTTTGGACTTAGTTTCGGGGCAATTGCCTGACTTGTTTTTGGCTCTATTTTGATCGTCGAAATTGCCAATTTTAGGGTATCAACAATTACTGGAGCCACCGATAGGGTATCGCTAAATGGCGATAGGGCACCCGCAAACTGAATGGGTTGCATTCCCTTTTTTAGCGCCACAATTTGATTATCAAAACGACAATCAATTACTTGGTATGCATTTAATCCACTTTGAATCCAAACTTTTTTATAAAAAGTATACAGTCTATTTAATTTGTCTTCAATATTCTCAACCGATCCTATTAACACCACATGATCTCCCACTGTTGGCACCATTTCAAAATCGCCATTTAAAGCAATATTTACTTGCGCTGTTTGTGCCATAAAAAATGTATCCGATTGAACTGCTTTGGTAAAATGCAAAATATCGTTTAGCAATAAACTATCTGGTTTTGATAATTTTTCTTGATCTGATGGAAAATTAGTAAAAACTGGCAAACGTAATACAGTAAGCTGTTTCAGTGGTAATTTCCAGCCTTCTTTATCTATATAAAATGAATTACCCGAAGTCGTGAATATACGTGCAATTGGTATACGTTGTTCAATTTTTACTTGTAAGCTTTGTGTATTATCTAAAAATAATTCAGCATGTTTTACCCAACGAATAGTTTGCAAATATTTTTCTAATGCATTTAAATTCAGATTCCCAATGGGTAGCCCTTCTTTCACTCCCTGCGCATTAACAATTTGTAATATTTCTTTTTCATCCATGAATAAAGCTGAAGTATTTTCTCCCACTAATTCAATTTGAATAGAAGTACATTTTTTTTCTTCTTTTGCTCTCCAAGCAACAACGAATAAAAAAATAAGCGCTGCTCCTGCAATACTCCAAAGGACTCTAATTAATATGGTTTGCCAGTGCTTCATTTATTTGTTGGTAAGTATTTCTTGAACTTTTAAAATACAGGTATCAATATCGCCTGCGCCTGCCATTACTATTAACTTATTTTCTGTAGTCGCCGCCCAAGCAAACAATTCTTCTTTAGACATTACTTTCTTATTGCTTATTTTCATTTTATCTAATAGCATTTCGCTATTCACGCCTTCCATAGGAAGTTCACGAGCAGGGTAAATAGGTAATAGTATGACTTCGTCAGCTTTATCTAATGTTTCAACAAATCCTTCGCATTGATCTTGGGTTCTGCTATATAAATGAGGCTGAAATACAAGCACCATTTTCTCATTGGGATACAAACTACGCACTCCATTTATGAGCGCATTTAATTCTTCGGGATGATGCGCATAATCGTCTATTAAAACCTTATCAGCTGTTTTTACTTTATATTCAAATCTTCTTTTCACACCTGCAAACGCAGCCACCGCTGCTTTTATTTTTTCCTCCTCAATGCCTACACTTAAAGCGATAGCAATAGCGGCACTCACATTTTCAACATTATGCAAGCCTCCCATGTTAAGTACAATATTTTTACAAATACCTCCTGGATGCACTAAATCGAAATGGTAGGAGCCGTCAACAACTTTTAAATTATTAGTATGATATGAAGCTTCCAAATTATTATAGCCATAGGAAACCACTGTCTTGTTACTTGTATTGGTTTTAAATTCAGTACCCCATTTTTGAATTAAGACCCCTCCTGGTTTTATCTTATCCGAAAATTCACCAAATGCTTTTACCACTTCTTCTGCAGTGCCGTATATATCTAAATGATCTGGATCTACTGCTGTAATGACTGCAATATTGGGTGCTAATTTTAAAAAGCTACGATCATATTCATCAGCCTCTACGACCACTACATTTTTTTCGTGGCTCCAAAAGTTAGTGCCATAATTAGTAGCAATACCTCCTAAAAAAGCGTTACATCCATAACCCGAATGACGTAAAATATGTGCCGTCATGGAGGTGGTGGTGGTTTTGCCATGCGTGCCTGCTATTGCAATGGTAAATGCATTTTCAGTAATCCATTGTAAAGCATCACTTCTTTTCACTACCAAATAGCCATTGTCTCTGTAATAATTTAATTCAGTATGTGCAGCAGGTATAGCAGGTGTATAAACAACTACTGTCGCTTCTTTATCAATTTTTTGTATATCATCTTCAAAATGAATTTGAATACCTTCTTCAATAAGTGCATCCGTTAAAAGTGTAGGAGTTTTATCATAGCCACTTACTTTAATACCCTGTGTATTAAAATACCTTGCCAAAGCACTCATCCCAATACCTCCAATACCAATAAAATAAATATTTTTACAACTAGTTAACGGATTCATGATTACACTATTCATTAATTTGTTTTAAAATTTCTTTCGCTATTACTACATCTGCATCTTTAAAAGCCAATGCCTTACTATTAATTTGCATTGCTTGCATTTGCATAGTATTTTCTAATAATTCAAAAAGTGTTGGCACTAAAGCAATATCCACTTCATTGTCTTTCACCATTAATGCCGCTTGTTTAGCAACGAGTGCCATTGCATTAAATGTTTGATGATCTTCGGCTGCTAATGGATACGGCACAAATACACAGGGTTTCCCAGTTACCGCAATTTCTGAAACGGCCATCGCACCCGACCTACTCACTACCACATCGGCAGCAGCATAGGCAGCACTCATGTTTTCTATAAATGAATTCACATATACATTTTCATACCCAGTTGCCGCTTGCTCATATGTATAAGCATTGGGCTTCCCCGTTTGCCAAATTAACTGCACTCCTTTTTCAAAAAATAATACTAAATTTTCTTGAATAGCTTTATTGATAGAACTAGCTCCTAGACTACCTCCAATAATTAATACTGTTTTTTTAATCGCAGGTAATGCAAATTCCTTCAAAGCGGTTTCTTTTGAATAACTGTGATTAATAATATTTTTTCTGATAGGATTCCCTGTTACCAATATTTTAGATGCAGGAAAAAACTTTTCCATTCCTGCTGTACCTGTAAAAATGCGTACTGCATTTTTACCTAACCATGTATTCGCTTTTCCTGCAAATGCATTGGACTCATGTATATAAGTGTGTATATTTTTTGTTTGTGCATATTTCAATACAGGAAAACTTGAATAACCACCCACACCAAAAACCGCATTGGGTTGGAAGGATTTAAAAATAGTACTTACTTGAAAAAAGCTTTTCAACAGTTTCCATGGCAAGCTAATATTTTTATAAAATTGCGCTCTATTGAAACCTGCAATGGTAATGCCTTTTATATCAAATCCAGCTTGAGGCACTTTTTCCATTTCCATTTTCCCCAAAGCACCCACAAACAAGATAGCAGCATTCGGCTGCAACACTTGTATAGCTTGCGCTACAGCAATGGCAGGGAAGATATGTCCTCCTGTACCACCACCTGCAATGATGATGCGTAATTGATTATGCTTTTGCTTCAATGACATTGTTTTCTGAATCTGATGCTGTATTTTCTTCTGGAATTTCAATCTCTGTTTCTAATGGCGCCTTCCCTTCCATCTGTTCCACGTTTCTTGCAACACTTAATATTAATCCAATCGAACAACAAGTAAAAATGAAAGAACTTCCACCCATACTCACTAAGGGTAAAGTAACTCCTGTTACTGGAACGATATTTACATTCACCGCCATATTGGCAATGGCTTGAATAATTAAAGTGAAACTTAATCCTAATGCTAAAAATGCGCCAAAGGCATAAGGACAGCGTCTAAAAATTCTTATACATCTAAATAAGAATACTAAATAAATAAAAATTATAAAGGCCCCACCTAATAAACCATACTCCTCAATAATCACTGCATAAATAAAATCGTTATAAGCTTGAGGTAAAAAATTTCTTTGTCTACTATTGCCTGGTCCTAACCCCATAAAAATTCCACCATTAGCTATGGCAATTTTTGCTTGTTGAACTTGATAAGGCACTTCATTGTCCTTGGCATACATAAAATCTTGTACCCGATTTACCCATGTTCCAAAACGACCAAAACTTTTCATTTTTTCGGCCACCACGGGTGTACCTTCCACGCTTTTATTAGAGTGCGTAGCCATGGCTACGCTTATAATAATGACCAGGGGAACCATGGCCACTAAAATAGTTAACATTATATGTTTTATACTTACACGACCTATAAACATTAGTAATAAAGATGTGGCTCCTGTTAATAATGCATTAGATAAGTTTGCTGGCATAATTAACACACAAATAATGAATACAGGTGTGATTACTGGTAAAAATCCTTTTTTAAAATCTTTAATTACTTCTTGTTTCTTACTCAACATTTTTGACAAGTACATAAATAAAGCCAGCTTTGCTAAATCACTTGTTTGAATGGTTAAATTGATAATGGGTAGTTTAATCCACCTACTACCTTCATTTATTTTTGCACCAAAAAATAAAGTATAAATTAACAAAGGAATAGACAACATAAACATAATAGTGGCTATTCTTGAAAAGACGGTATAATTAACGCGGTGCAAACCAAATATGACTAATAAACCAAGTAAAGTAAATACGACTTGTTTAAATAAATACACACTTGTATTTCCACGATACATTTTATAGGCCAATGAACCAGTGGCACTATATACTACCAAAATTGAAATGAGTGACAATACAATGACTAACCCCCATATGTATTTATCCCCTCTAGTTCTTTGGTCTAAATGTTCTTTCATGCCCCCAATAGTGGGCATTTGTGAAAATAATTTGTCTGTAGTTTCGTTAAACATAAAAATTATAATTCTTTTACAGACTCTTTAAATTGACGGCCTCTATCTTCATAATTTTTAAACAAATCAAAACTTGCACAAGCAGGACTCATTAATACTAAGTCTCCTTTTTCTGCTAATTTGAAAGAAGCATTCACTGCCTTTTTAGCACTATCTACTTCTACAATTGTTTTTACTTTATCCTTAAAAAATTCAATTATTTTTTTGTTGTCAGTTCCCATACAAACTATAGCCTTCACTTTTTCTTTTACTAAGTCGGCTATTAATTCGTAGTCGTTGCCTTTATCTACGCCGCCAATTATTAAAACAGTACTTTTTTGCATGCTCTCTAAAGCATACCAGGTGCTGTTTACATTGGTAGCCTTGCTATCATTAATGAAATCAACTCCTCTAACAGTTGCCACAAATTCCATTCTGTGTTCTAAGCTATGGAAATTGCTTACTGCTTCGCGAATTTTTTCCTTTCTGATACCTAAGGTGGTAGCAGCAATGCTTGCTGCCATCGTGTTATAAGCATTATGTTTTCCCTTTAAGGCGAAATCATAAATACTCATGGTAACGCGTTCTTCTTGGATTTTTAACATCATTTGATCGTTTTTGATGTAGCCTCCTTTTTTTACTTCTTGTTTCATAGAAAATGGTAGTGGGTTAGTATGTGTGGTTAGTAGTTCTAAATGTTTAACGATTACTTCATCATCTATACAATAGATAAAATAATCTTCTGGGGTTTGATTTTCGATTACACGAAATTTACTCTTGATATAATTTTCAAATTTGTACTCATATCTGTCAAGATGATCTTCTGTGATATTCAATAAAATAGCAATCTCTGGCTTGAAATATTTTATATCATCTAATTGGAAAGAGCTTACTTCAATAATATATAATGCCTTAGGCGCTTCAGCTATTTGTCTTGCAAAAGAATAGCCAATATTACCTACCATGGCTACATCCTCATTCACCAACTTGCATATATGATACAATAAGGCAGTCGTGGTACTTTTTCCATTGCTACCAGTAATGGCTGCAATTTTGCTATTGCCTTTATATCTATAGCCAAATTCAATTTCACTAATTACTGGTATACCTTTGGCTCTAATGGCTTTCACCATTTCATTTTTTTCCGGTATACCTGGGCTTTTCACAACCTCATCAGCTGCTAAAATTTTATCTACACTATGCGTGCCTCCTTCAAATGCAATTGCATTATCCTCTAATTCTTTTTGAAAATTAGCCTTGATAGCACCTCCATCAGATACAAATACTTCGTAGCCTTTTTGTTTGGCTAACAAAGCAGTTCCAATTCCGCTTTCCCCTGCACCTAATATGACTAATTTTTTTGCCAAGCGACTATCTAGTTTTTAAAGTTAATATGGAGGCCACTACTAGTAAGATGGTAATGATCCAAAAACGAACTGCTATCTTACTTTCGTGAAATCCTTTCTTTTGATAATGATGATGTAATGGACTCATTAAAAACACTCTTCTTCCTTCCCCGAATTTCTTTTTAGTGTATTTAAAATAACTTACTTGAATAATTACACTTAAGTTTTCTATTAAAAACACACCGCAGAAAATAGGTATTAATAATTCTTTTCTAACAATAATAGCTAAGGATGCAATGATGCCTCCTAAGGCCAAGCTTCCGGTATCACCCATGAAAACCTGCGCTGGATAAGCATTGTACCATAAAAATCCGATACAGGCTCCTACAAATGCGCCCACAAAAATGGACAGCTCTCCTAAGTTGGGTATGTACATTACATTTAAATAGTCGGCAAATACATAGTTACCGCTTACATAAACAAACACCCCTAAGGCGGCACCAATAATAGCACTTACGCCAGCAGCAAGTCCGTCTAAGCCATCCGTTAAATTGGCTCCATTAGATACCGCTGTAATAATAAATGTGACAATAAGTATATATACAATCCATGTATACTTTTCTGCACCAGGGCCTATCCAACTAATAATTTTACTGTAATTAAATTCATGATTTTTTACAAAGGGGATTGTCGTAATAGGTGTTTTAACTTTTACAAATCGCCTTTCAACACCATTTATTTTTCTTATTACGATATCGGCACCCTTTGCTACTTTTTCACCCTTTTGTAAACTTGCTGCCACTGTTGAAGAAACAATTTCTCTTTCAACAGTCACCGCATTACTAAAATAAAGTGTTACGCCAATAATAATACCCAAACCAATTTGTCCAATAATTTTTGAAACGCCTGCCAATCCATCACTATTTTGTTTTTTATAAGATGCCCCTAGTGCAAGCGCTTGTTTTCTTGCTCTAATTTTAAAATAATCATCTAAGAATCCTATAAGACCCAACCATACAGTACATAAAATCATTAAACGGATATATACTTTATCTAAATTGGCAAATAATAAAGTAGGAATTAAAATACTCAATAGTATGATGATTCCACCCATAGTAGGTGTGCCCTTTTTTTGTTGCTCTCCTGCCAAACCCAAGTCTCTTACAGATTCTCCAATTTGTTTTTTCTGTAAAAAAAGAATTATTTTTTTACCATAAACAGTTGCAATAAATAATGACATTAAAATAGCCATCGCAATTCTAAAAGTCAAGAATTGAAACGCACCCAATCCAGGGATATTAAATGTTTTATCTAACCAAGAAAATAATTGATACAGCATATTGATTATTTTTCTAATTCTTTAAATAAATTTTGTAAAATTTGCTTGTCATCAAAATCATGCTTCACCCCTTTTATATCCTGGTACTTTTCATGTCCCTTTCCGGCTATTAATATAATATCACCTGTTTTTGCAAAACTGATAGCTGCTTTAATTGCTTCTTTTCTATCTACGATATTGATATACTTTCTTTTGGCAGCACTAGTCAATCCCAATTCCATATCTTTTATAATTTCATTCGGATCTTCAGATCTTGGGTTATCGCTTGTAAAAAATACTTTATTGCTTAAATCACAGGCCACTTGCGCCATGATGGGCCTTTTAGTTTTATCTCTATCCCCGCCGCAGCCTACTACTGTAATCACTGTTTCATTTCCCTTTCTTAATTTAGCTATCGTAGTTAATACATTCTCTAATGCATCTGGCGTATGCGCGTAATCAATAATGCCTATTATTTTTTCTGCGCTTACTATATAATCAAATCTTCCTTCTGCTCCAGTTAAAGCACTTAAAACAGTCAACACTTCCGTAGATTTTTCACCTAGTTGTACGGCTACACCAAATACTGCTAGTAAATTGTATGCATTAAAAGTGCCTATTAAACGGCAGTGCACTTCTACGTCATTCACCAATAGTACTAAGCCACTTAATTGATTTTCTAAAATTTTACCTTTATACGTTGCAGGTGCGTGAAGCGCATAAGTTAATTTACTTGCTTTTGTATCTGCTAACATTGCCATCCCATTTTTATCATCCAAATTGGATAAAGCAAAAGCATTACTTGGCAATTTGTCAAAGAATATCTTCTTTGCGGCTAGATAGGCTTCGAAAGTTTTATGGTAGTCTAAATGATCGTGGGTGATATTGGTAAAAGCGCCTCCTACAAATTGTAATCCAGTAATACGGTGTTGGTGAATGGCATGACTACTCACTTCCATAAACACATGCGTACAACCTGCTTCCACCATTTTATGTAATAAAGCATTTAACTGAATAGCATCGGGTGTTGTATGTGTAGCTGGAACAATTTCATCACCAATATGATTTTGCACAGTGCTTAGTAAACCACAAGTATAGCCTAGTGATGAAAATAATTTATACAATAAGGTAGCGACTGTTGTTTTACCATTAGTTCCCGTTACACCCACTAATTTTAATTTAGTTGAAGGCTCGTCGTAAAATTGATGCGCCATTATTGCCACAGCCTCTTGTGCATTTTCTACCAAAATATAGGTTATCCCTTCTACTAAGCTAGTAGGCATGTTTTCACATACAATTACCTTAGCGCCTTTCTCAACGGCAGTTGCTATAAATGAATGGCCATCCGCTTGTAATCCTTTAATAGCAACAAACACAGCCCCCTTGATTACTTTTCTAGAATCTATTTGGATAGTAGTCACTTCTTGTTGGGTAGATCCAACTACCTCTCTTAAAGCAACCCCAAATAATATAGATTGTAATGACTTCATTAATTTAATTCAATTTGAATTTGTTGTCCTTTAATAATTAATTCTCCTTGCGCAATACTTTGTTTTATCACTTTCCCTTTGCCTACACATTTAACCAACAATCCTTTTTTCTCACAAAGCCATAAAGCATCTTGTAATTTCATGCCTGTCATATTTGGCATTGAGCTGTCTGAAATAACTTGTTGCGCTGCCTTTAAAGTCTTTCCCTTCCCTTGTAGTTGAATCCAATCGTTAGTAGACAAAGAAGAATCTTGATAGGGAATAGATAATTGTTTTGCGATAGTTTGTAAAGACATTTTTGAAATGCTATAATTAAACAATTGACTATCCTTCATCGCAAATACAGGAGCGATATCTAATTTGTTTTGGATATATGTGGAATACAATCTGTCAGCAATTTCTTTAAAGACTGGACCTGCTACAGAAGCGCCATAAAATATAGGAGCATGTGGTCTGTTTTTTATAATAACCACACAAGTATATTGAGGATTATCTGCAGGAAAATAGCCGGCAAAAGAAGATTGAAAAATACCTTCTCCATAACCCTTATTGCCATTCGCAACTTTTGCAGTACCTGTTTTACCTGCCACTTTATACAAACTATTCTTAAACAAAGTTTTAGCAGTTCCATTAATACATACACCTTCTAATGCGATGCGTAAATCTCTAATAGTACTTGGCTTGCATAATTGTGCATTATATACTGTGGGTAAAAATGTTTTTATTTTTTTTCCTTCTTCTTGTATCGCATTTACAAGATAAGGGCGCATCATCACTCCATTATTGGCAATACTATTATATAAATTCAAAGTCTGAATAGGAGATATTTCAATATTATATCCAAATGCCATCCAAGGTAGCGTAGTAGGTCCCCATAGTCTGCTTCCTGGTTTTACCAATCTAGGCTGGCGTTCTCCTACTAAATCTATTCCTGAAGTTGAATCTAATCTCAGCTTTGATAAATGCTTAAAGAATACATCTACTTTATTACTATAATGGGTCATGGCAATTTTTGCCATACCTACATTAGAACTTTCCTCGAATGCTTCTAAAACAGAAGCGTCAAATTTGCCATGTTTTTCTGAATCAAAAACGGTTTGTCCTGCAACTTTCCAAACACCCCCTTCTAAATTTAATCTAGAATTGAGTGTTACATTTCCATCTTCTAGTGCAGACAATAAGGTAACTAATTTAAAAGTTGATCCTGGCTCTGTAGGTGTGATGGCATAATTTAAATCTTCTACATAAACACCCTCTCCTACCTTGCCTAAATTAGCAATGGCTTTTATTTTACCTGTTTTAACTTCCATCACCATGGCAACACCAGTAGTAGCCTCGTTTTGAATCATCATTTTCTTCAAAGCATTTTCTGTCACTTCTTGTATAAATACATCTAAAGTGCTTACAATATCTTTTCCAACTTCTGGTGCTATTTCAAATTCACCTTCTTGCACTGGAACTGTTACCCCGCCTGCAATAGCACGTACTAACTGACGACCATTGCGACCATTTAAAACCGTATCATAAGATTTTTCTAAACCTACTTTATTTTCATCTCTCGCTAAACCTATGGTTCTATATCCAATATTTTCGTAAGGATTTAAACGAATATTTTTTTCTTGGGCAATCATACCACTTTTATACCTACCCAACTTAAATAATGGAAATTTTACTAATTGTAAATATTCTCTATAAGAAATTTTCTTTCTCAATTCATAATTTCCTTCACTAATATCAAATGCTTTTGTTAATTCATCTTTGTATTTTTCTGCCGTCTTATCTTTAAATAAAGCCGCTAAACTTAAACTTAAAGAATCTATATTATTTCTAAATAAGAAACCATTTTTTTCATGAAGAGGTGTTACTCTAAAATCTATATAAATATCAAATTGCGGAATATTGGTACTTAACATTTGTCCGTCTTCGCTATAGATGGTTCCCCTTGCAGCAGGTATCTCCTCAATTCTTTGATGCAAACTATCACTTAAGCTTCTCCAATACTTTCCTTGTACTTGTTGTATGTAAAACGCCTTGCTTAAAATAAGAATACATACTAAAACAATAAGTATGAAACTTAAATAAACCCTCCATAATATGTCGCGTTTTACGTCCATTATTAATTTTTAGGGTTGGTTTTAATTTTATTTTCTAAAGCAAGTCTAACGGGCATTTCTTTTGCGACAACTAATCCATAAGGCGCCATTGCATTTTGGACTTCGATGGCACGGCTACGACGCATAAGCTCAGACTTTATGGTTTTATATTCAAATTGTAATTCTTTAAGCTCTCTTTGTGTAGTATTAATTCGACGGATGGTTTTGTCGGTAAGATGCCCATTCGCTATGTATAGGATAGCGATGAATGCTAAGAACAAAAAGAAACTAATGTTCATAACAATCCATTGGTAATTAAGAATACTCTTTAAAGTATTCTTAGGGGCTGGGTTATTGGGTACGGACATACTATTATACTCTTTCGGCAGCTCGCATTTTTGCGCTTCTGCTTCTATTGTTTTCTTTCATCTCTTTTTCAGAAGCCACTACAGGTTTTTTTGTAATGATCTTCCAAAAAATTTCCTTTTCTACGGATAAAAAAGGATGGGCATCTTCAGCTTCTTCTTGCGACACACGAAAAGCGTTTTTTACTAAACGATCTTCGATGGAATGGAAAGTAATAATCACCGCACGACCACCTGGCTTTACTACCAGAGGCAGTTGCTTTAAAAATTCTTTTAATGCTTCCATTTCTTCATTCACTACAATTCTTATGGCTTGAAAAACTTGTGCCCAATATTTGTTGGGATTTCCTTTTACGACAGGTGCAATGAATGTTTTGAAATCCTGAACAGTATTAATTTTGGCATGCTTACGTTGTGTTACAATATGCTTGGCTAAGGTTTTCGAATTTGTTACTTCACCATATTGTTCAAACATTTTATGCAATTCTGTTTCAGAATAATTTTCTATAATTTGAGCGGCTGTGTTGGCTTGTCGCTGATCCATGCGCATATCAAAAGGACCATCATATCTTGTTGAAAAACCTCTTGTACCTTCATCAAATTGATGACTACTTACACCTAAGTCGGCTAGTATCCCATCCACTTGATCTATTTTATTTAAACGTAAAAATCTTTGTAGATACTTAAAATTTTCAGGTATAAAAACAAGACGATTGTCTTTTGGTAAATTTTGTTGCGCATCCGCATCTTGATCAAAGGCGATGAGTCTTCCTTCTGGGCCTAACATGGATAGAATACCCTTACTATGACCACCTCCTCCAAAAGTTGCATCAACATACACTCCATTTGGTTTAATGTTGAGATACGACAAGCATTCTTGAAATAAGACTGGAATATGATAAGAAGAAGCAAAAGCTTTAGATGCGTTGGAATCAATGGGTTGATTTTGCATCTGTTTTACTTAATCTTGATTTTTAATTCCTGCCATTACTTCTTGCGCCAAATTACTAAATGCATCTGCAGAGAAATCCTCAAAGAGCTGTTTGTACTTACTTGCATCCCAAATTTCGAATCGATCTAAAGCAGCAGCCAATACAATCTCTTTACCAGGTAAAGCAAATTCACGTAAAGTAGGTGGTAATAAAATTCTTCCAGCACCATCCATTTCTACTTCGGTAGCTCCCCCTAGAAATTGACGTCTAAACTGACGCACTTTTGGATCGAAATCATTCAACTGGCTAATTCTATCTAATATACTCTGCCAGCTTTTTAACGGATAAAGTGTCAAGCACTTCTCAAAGCCTCTACTTACAATAAAGCGATTGTCCCCTTCAACTAGCTGTTTTTTAAGACTGCCAGGTAAATGGAAACGCCCTTTTGCGTCGATAGTTGATTGATATTCTCCGTGAAAGCCTGTCATTGTTAATAATTAGAGTGATTTTTACCACTTGTTCACACAAATTAACACAATTTCCCACTTTTAAAGGCTAAAACAGGGGTTCTAGTTTTCCACAAGTAATAAACCAAGCTGAAAATCAATACAGTAAAGCAATTCACATTGATTTGTTCAATTATCGAGCTTTGGGGCTGTGCAAACCTGTGGAAAACCCTATTTTTTATGTGAAAAAGGGGTGAATTGTAATGAAAATCAAGGCAATATGTACCTTTAGGCCATGAAGCAGCAGGCGAACCTCCCCATTCAAGATTTTGATTATCATTTACCAGATCAAAGTATCGCCTATACGCCTACTATTAATAGATCGGATAGTAAACTATTGGTTTGGGACAAAGAAATAATTGCAGAAAGTACTTACGAGCATATTGCAGATTTTATGCCTGAAAAATCTACGCTATTTTTTAACAATAGTAAAGTGATTGCCGCGAGAATACATTTTGAAAAAATAAATAATAGTGTCGCTACAAATAAAAACTCATTAGATAATAATAATCTTATTGAAACCAATAGCATCATTGAAATATTTTGTTTGGAACCCAGCGCAAAGTTTAACCCTGTTGCCCTTGCAATGCAAGCCACTAGCAAAGTAGAATGGATTTGCTTAGTGGGCGGTGCTAAAAAATGGAAGGAAGGAGTTTTAGAAAAAAAATTTATGCTTTCTTCCACTACTAATTCAGCGCAAGATGCTACCATAACTGTACAAGCAAAAAAATTAGCAAATTTTGACGGTAAATTTTTAATTGAATTTTCATGGAACAATGCTGACATTAGTTTCTCCGAAATAATTGCACATATTGGCACCATTCCATTACCTCCTTATATACATCGCAACACCACCGAAGCTGATAAAGACAGGTACCAAACAACCTATGCGGTAGCAGAAGGTTCTGTAGCCGCACCCACTGCTGGATTACACTTTAATAATGCTATTTTCGAAAGCTTAGCTACTAAAAATTGTAACACAGCATATATAACACTACATGTTGGTGCTGGAACTTTTATGCCTGTGAAAACAGAAAATATTGCAGCACATGATATGCATGCAGAATTTTTTGAAGTAACTGCTGCTACTATTACACAATTAATTGAAATGGCCTCTCAAAAAGAAATAAGTAACACTGCTGCTCCGTTAATTGCAGTAGGAACTACTACGCTTAGAACACTTGAATCACTTTATTGGTTAGGTGTAAAAATTAACTCAGATGAACAAGGCAAAAAGGATGATAATAGGAAGGAAATGGAAAACACGGATCTTCATTTGCGCCAATGGGACGCTTATGAATTAAATGATAACAATATTTCTCCCAAAATGGCGCTTTGTTGTTTACTAAACTGGATGCAATCACGCCAAATGACTTCATTAATTACAACCACTCAATTAATGATTGTACCTGGCTATACCTTTAAAATTTGTAATGGACTTGTTACTAATTTTCACCAACCTAAATCGACGCTTCTATTAATCATTGCAGCTATTACAGGAAATTCATGGAAGTTGATATACCAACATGCACTTGATAACCAATACCGTTTTTTGAGTTACGGAGATGGTTGCTATTTTACTATTAAATAGGTAGGATTATTTCAATAGCAGTGCCTATGCCCACTTCACTATGCACTGTGATCACGCCTTTATGTGAATCAATTACCCATTTCACATAACTCATACCCAAGCCATACCCTTTTACATCATGCACATTACCTGAATGCGCTCGGTAAAATTTTTCAAAAATATGTTTTCTAGCATCTGCATCCATACCAATGCCTTTGTCTTGAATGCTTATCGATAGCTTATTGCCTAAAGTCTTTGTTTTGATAATAATATCAATGTCGTTCTTGGAATACTTAATCGCATTGTCTATCAAATTAGACAATACATGCAATAGGTGTTCCTCATCTACCTTAATTAAGGAAGGATTTGCTTCTAATATAGTTTGTACATTGGAAGGCTTCCCTTCTAATTGTAATTTAAAACTATCCACTACACCGAGTATTAAATCATGTACATCTACTTCTTGCTTATTAAGTTCATTTTCCTTTTTATCTAATTGTGCCGCTTGTAAAATAGTTTCTACATGCTTATTCATTCTAACATTTTCCTCCTTAATAATATTACTAAAATATTCGACCGACTTTGGATCGCTATTAACTTTGCTACTTCTTAATGCATCAACTGCCAATGAAATAGTGGCTAAAGGCGTTTTAAGCTCGTGCGTCATATTATTAATAAAGTCTCTTTTTATCTCCACCAACTTTCGCTGTGTTATTAAGGACCTGATCGTAATAAAAAAAGCGGCTAACACTACTATAATAAATAACACCACTCCCACGATAATCCATAATAAAGAACGCAATAAATAGTAGCGAATATTGGGTGCTACTATAATTATGGTTTCAAAGGGGCCTGTAGGCTCCATGATGTCTGAAGGGATAATAGGTACTCTGGCCTGAAGCGCATTTACTTCGTCCGAAAATACATCTTCAAATTGCTTGCTCTTCATTTCGATATTGCCTTTTTTATCGGCAATAGCAAATTCAAAGTGCAAATCATTTAAACCATATTTATCTAATGCAATTTTTATCTTCTTGTTTACTTCATCGAATGTATAGATATCCGAAATAGTCGTTTCTTCAAAATTGTGTAAATGATAATCGTCTTGTAAGCCCAAGCCTTTTTTAGGAAAATGAAATGACAACCCACTATTCATCTTCTTCCCAATTTCAGTAGAAACCTGCACGCCTGAATTATTTAATTTATCAGACAACTGATTTTTTTGTAAAATCATTAAGCCCTGCAACCAAGATATTTGAATAAATAAAATACCCAATATAGACAGCGCTATCAAAGTGAATATGACTGGGAATGTTTTTTTCATAGTTACATTTAAATCTCTTGCCCTCTTCGGGTATGTGAATATAAAAAAAATCCCGGCTACCTTAGGCAACCGGGACAATTATTTAAGAATCATCCCTTTTATGCTAGGATGACAAATTCAATTTATAAAACGCCTTCTACTAAAACAGTGGCTTTATTATTAATCACTTCCACAAATCCACCTTGGATGGCATACATTTCGGGGGCAAGTCCCTTTTTTAATACCTTAACTTGTCCAACACCTAATGCACTTACCAAAGGGGCATGTTTATCTAATACTTCAAATAACCCGTCTATACCAGGCAATTGAACGCCTTGTACTTCTCCGCTAAATAGCTTTTTTTCGGGTGTCAAAATTTCCAATAACATGCGCGCAGTTTAGTATTAATTTAATTAAGCTTGAGCCATCATTTTCTTTCCTTTCTCTACAGCATCTTCTAAAGTTCCTACTAAGTTAAAGGCTGCTTCTGGATACTCATCCACTTCTCCATCCATAATAGAATTGAATCCGCGAATAGTATCTTCAATAGAAACAAACACTCCTTTTAAACCAGTGAACTGCTCTGCCACGTGGAAAGGCTGAGATAAGAAACGTTGTACACGACGCGCACGAGATACGATTAATTTATCTTCATCACTTAATTCATCCATACCTAAGATGGCGATAATATCTTGTAGCTCTTTATAACGTTGTAAAATCATTTTTACTTTTTGCGCTGTATTGTAATGCGCTTCACCCACAATGGCAGGTGTTAAAATTCTTGAAGTAGAATCCAAAGGATCCACCGCAGGATAAATACCTAAATCTGCAATCTTACGACTTAATACTGTAGTAGCATCTAAGTGCGCAAAAGTTGTTGCAGGAGCTGGATCTGTTAAATCATCCGCAGGAACATATACCGCTTGCACTGAAGTGATAGAACCACTCTTTGTAGAAGTAATACGCTCTTGCATCAATCCCATCTCTGTTGCCAAAGTTGGTTGATACCCTACCGCTGATGGCATACGACCTAATAAAGCCGATACCTCAGAACCTGCTTGTGTAAAACGGAAGATATTATCTACGAAAAATAAAATGTCTTTTCCTTTTCCTGTACCATCTCCATCACGGAAATATTCAGCAATGGTTAAACCACTCAAAGCCACACGCGCACGTGCTCCTGGAGGTTCATTCATTTGTCCAAAAACGAAAGTTGCTTTTGACTCTTTTAATTCATCTAAGTTTACTTTACTTAAATCCCATCCACCTTCTTCCATGCTATGTTTAAACTTGTCACCATATTTCATGATGCCTGCTTCAATCATCTCACGCAATAAATCATTTCCTTCACGTGTTCTTTCTCCCACACCCGCAAACACTGATAAACCTCCGTGTCCTTTTGCGATATTATTAATTAACTCTTGAATCAATACTGTTTTACCTACACCCGCACCACCAAACAATCCAATCTTACCACCTTTTGCATAAGGCTCAATTAAGTCGATTACTTTAATACCTGTAAACAACACTTCTGTTGCAGTACTTAAGTCTTCAAACTTTGGAGGAGTTGCGTGAATAGGACGACCGTTAGATTTATCTAATTGTGGTAAGCCATCAATAGCATCACCTGTTACATTAAATAAACGACCATAGATATTATCACCAATTGGCATCGAAATAGGTTTACCACTATCGATAACTTCCATTCCTCTTACCAAACCTTCTGTACCATCCATCGCAATGGCACGTACACTATCTTCTCCTAAGTGTTGTTGCACTTCGAGCACTAATTTTTCACCACCTGGTCTTACAATTGTAAGCGCATTATAAATTTCTGGAAGCGATTGTTGATTTGGGAATTGAACGTCTACAACAGCACCAATAATTTGTTTGATTTTACCATTTGTTGTCATAATATACTATTTCGGCTGCAAAGGTAAGGTATTGGCACTTTATTGCAAAAATTGTACGTAGATAATCGCGGCTAAAATTCCCCCCACAATGGGACCTAAAACAGGCACAGCGGCATACCCCCAATCACTGCTGCCTTTTCCCTTAATAGGCAGTAGAAAATGCATAATTCTTGGGCCTAAATCTCTGGCTGGATTGACTGCCCAGCCTGTAGGACCGCCTAATCCAAAGCCAATTCCGCCCACTAATAAGGCCACGGGTAAAGCAGATAAGGCGCCCAAATCGGAACTAGCTGGCTTAATTAAAAATATACCCAGTAAAAACACCATGGTGGCCAAGGTTTCTACGATAAAATTTTGTGGAATATTTCGAATGGCAGGACCTGTTGAAAAAACAGCCAATTGTGCGGCCGGATCTTTGGTTTCATTAAAATGATCTTTATAGACCATCCAGACTATTAACGCACCTAGCATAGCACCTAAAATTTGTGCTAAAATATAAGAGGGTACTAATGCCCACTCAAACTTTCCTGCACTTGCAAGTGCTATAGTCACCGCTGGATTTAAATGTCCCCCACTTGTACTACTTGTTGCATACACCCCCACAAAAACAGCAATTACCCAGCCTAAAACAATGGTAACTAATCCACCATTATTTCCTTTTGAATTGTGTAATAAATTGTTGGCTACTACGCCATTTCCAATGGTAATGACTAATGCAGTACCAAGTAATTCAGCTATAAAAGGAGTCATATGTTTTTATTTGATGGTAATGAAATATTAAGTTAAACAAAAAAAATTATACTATTTAAAAAAAATGAAAGCCCGATTTATTTACCAATTGTTTGTAGCCTTGATAGCACGCTCCCAACCTTGTATCCAATCTTTTCTTTTTTCTTCCTTCACAGTGGGAACAAAGGTTTGGTCTATTTGCCATTTAGACCTTAGCTCTTCTATATCTTTCCAAAAACCTACAGCTAGCCCTGCTAAATAGGCAGCACCTAGCGCAGTTGTTTCTACCATCGTTGGTCTTGTTACTTTTGTATTCACAATATCGGATTGAAATTGCATGAGTAAATTATTATGCGTTGCTCCGCCATCTACTCTTAATTCGGCAATGGGAATACCTGCATCTGCTTCCATGGCTTTTAATAAATCATAACTTTGAAAAGCAATACTTTCTAAAGCTGCGCGTGCAATATGCGCCGATGTTGTGCCGCGTGTAATACCCACAATAGTACCTCTTGCATGTTGATTCCAATAAGGCGCTCCTAAACCCGCAAAAGCAGGAACCAAATAAACGCCGTCGGTTTCCTCCACTTGTTTTGCAAGCGCTTCTACTTCGGAAGAATTCCTAATTAAATGCAGTCCGTCTCTTAACCATTGTACCACAGCACCTCCAATAAACACACTGCCTTCTAATGCGTAATAAGTGTGCCCATTTATTTGCAAAGCGATTGTTGTTAATAAATTATTTTTTGAGCTCACTGCTTTTTCTCCTGTATGCATTAACATAAAACAACCTGTACCATAAGTGTTTTTTACCATACCTGGCGCTGTGCACATTTGTCCAAATAAAGCTGATTGCTGATCACCAGCAATACCTGCTATAGGTATTTCGTGGTGTGAAAATAATTGAGTGGTATGTCCATACACTTCGCTACTACTTTTTACTTGGGGCAACATAGAAGCAGGCACGTCTAATAATTTTAATAATTCAGCATCCCATTGAAGCGTATGAATATTAAATAACATGGTACGAGAAGCATTGGTCACATCGGTTACATGCACTTTCCCATTGGTTAATTTCCAAACCAACCAAGAATCAACGGTGCCAAAAATAAGTTCTCCTTTGTTGGCTAAATCGCGCGCCCCCTCCACATTATCTAATATCCATTTAATTTTCGTGCCTGAAAAATAGGAATCAATAACGAGACCCGTTTTTTCTTGCACTACTTTTGCATGGCCTTGTTTTTTTAAACTATCGCAAAAATCGGCAGTGCGTCTGTCCTGCCAAACAATAGCATTATATACTGGCTGTCCAGTTGTTTTATTCCAAACAACAGTCGTTTCTCTTTGATTGGTAATGCCAATTGCAGCAATATCATTCATAGACAAGCCCTTCATACTAATGGCTTCGGTTGCAACACCCATTTGGGTACTCCATATTTCTAATGGATCATGTTCCACCCATCCTGGCTTTGGAAAAATTTGTTGAAATTCTTTTTGTGAAGTAGCGTGGATTTGACCTTGATGATCAAATAATATGGCACGACTACTAGTGGTACCCTGATCAAAGGATAAGATAAATTTTGACATAACAACCCTTTATTTGATTGTAATATAAAAAAAGAAACGCAAATTTTATCTTCTATTCTTTAACCAATTTTCAGGATCAAAAAAAGCTCCTTTTTCATTATTGATCATAAAAAGCAAGGCGCCCTCCCCGTCTAAATTAATGCCTGACTTACCAAGCAAAGTGCCCGCCCTTACCTCTTGGTCTTTATTTACATTGATACTACTCAAATGAGTATAAGTAGAAAAGTATTTTCCGTGCTGAATAAACACCGTTAAATCTCCATTGATATCCCCTGTATATTTCACAACTCCATTGGCAACACTTTTAACGGAAGTCCCTTTAGGCAAAGCCAATTCAATACCATCACTCTTTCTATTTAGCTTAGTGCCTGGAATATTCTCCACCCCAAAATGTATATATACATTTCCTTTGTCAACCGGCCAGGGTAAATTACCCTTGTTGTTTTCAAATAATATAGAAGCCTCTCTACCTTCTTCAGTGGTTTCAAGCGCAGAATAAGGACGATTATCTGTTGTACTTGTTAATCCTCCTTCTATATTACCTACTTTAGCATTTTTGGAACTCGTCTTTGAGGGCGCTGCCTCTTCTGTATTATTTTTTGCAGTGGCTTTAGCAGCCTCATTCGCCGCTTTAGCTTTTGCCAATCTATCTTTTTCTTTACGCTCTGCTTCTAAGGTCTCTCTTCTAATGATGGTTAATAAAGCAGATTGCATTTTTCTTCTTTGCGCTTCTTTTTGACGCACTTGTGCCGTTATTTCCTGCTCCTTACTTTTTAGTTGATTGACTATTTTATCTTGCTCTTTTTTATCTACCACCAATACCTTCAATTGTTCATGTTGAACCTCTAAGGTTTTTAATCTATCTTTTTTATTGGCTCCCAATACATTTATTTTCGCATTCAAATCGGTTTGTGACAAGTCTATTGCATTCGCCTGCGCCTCTCTGTTTTGTCTATAACTTTTTAAATAGGTAATTCTTTTTACAGCATCGTTAAAACTATTCGCAGAAAATAAAAAGTTGAGGTATTCATACCCACTTCTACTTTTATACGCAAAAATGATGCTCTTTTGATACCTCTTTTTTAGGGTATCCAAGTCTTTATTCAACCTTTGAACGTCTAATTGATTATTATAAATGGCGTCGTCTAAAATTTTTACTTGTTTTGCAATACCATTTATGAGCGCTTGCCTTTTTGCAATTTTACTTCTTATAGCTTCTAATTGACCTAGTGAATTTTTCTTATTTCTTTTTGTTTGCTCTAATAATTGATTCAATTCGTCTAATTCTTTACGAATGGTTTGTTCTTGTTTTTGCAAATCCTCTCTGGATGCATTTGCTTGTGCAGAAGCACTAAGCGTAAATACACCTATAGAAAATAAAATAAATAAAACCCTTTTAATCATGTTGTAATTTTATTATTAAATATGCCTATTTGCGTTTACCTGGTTTAGGAATGGCAAAAGTATATTTTAATGGTTCATCAAATTCAAATTCTTTTACTTCCATATGAACTTCCAACTTATTATTAGCTGCAATAGAAATATCACGGTATTGTGGAAACTGAAACCCAGCATAAGGGGTATGATCGCTATAAGAAATATCACATGTACGATGCTGATTTATATCTACGTCATCTAATTTCAAGTGCACAATTTTTGTATTGTCCTCATTTAGGATAATTAAGTTCTTAAACAAAGCCCCCATTAAACCAACCTGCAATTTTCCATTTGTATTTTTGTAAGAAACAATATTAGTATTATCCATGAATATAGGATTACCCACCATTAGGTCTTCTACTGTAGTATATGTAAATGGTATTTTTAATACTTCTTGTAAAAAGCTTAATGGCTTTCGCTCCACTTTTTTACTTAATGGATACACTAAAATAACACTGTCTTTGTTAATAAAAGCTTTTAAACCTATCACCCCCATAGCGCCTCTCACTGTTAAATAAATGGCTTTGCCTTTTTGAATACTTGCATTCACTATATAATTGTCTGCATTTTTTAAAGTTTCATAATCTACTTTAAACCTCGCATTCATGGTTGTAAAATTAATTTTAGCTAATTCAATTTTTTGAATAATTCCTTTAACGATGGCGGCAGAATCAATCTTTGCTTTTTTAGAAATAAGCTCTGTGTTGGCTGAATCATTTTTCGATAAAGCATCTTTAATAACTTGCACTTTTCTATACGTTGAGCAAGACGCCAAGCATAAAATCAAACCAGCTATCAATAAGATTTTTTTCATGTACTTTTTATTTTTTACCAGTATGGCCAAACCCGCCATCTCCTCTTTGCGTTGCTTCTAATGAGTCTACTTTTTGCAAAATCGCTTTCTCTACTTGCTGAAATACTATTTGCGCAATGCGCTCGCCATCTTCAATAGTATGGGTTTCCTTAGATAAATTAATCAGTATTACTTTTATCTCACCTCTATAATCTGCGTCAATGGTTCCGGGTGTATTTAAACAAGTAATGCCTTGCTTAATTGCCAATCCACTTCTTGGTCTAATTTGCGCTTCCCAGTTTTCAGGCAATGCTAAAAATAATCCTGTAGGAATTAAAACTCTATCTAAAGGGGCCATCACTATTGGGCTAGTAATAAAAGCTCTAATGTCCATACCAGATGAACCTGTAGTAGCATATTCCGGTAAAGGATGATGACTTTTGTTGACTATTTGAATAGTGGTTGACATGTCAACAAAAATAGGCATTTAGAAGTAGAAAATGGTACCAAACCTAAGTGTATTAGAAAGAGGATTCTTGGATATACCGCCCCCAGAAGGCACTAAGTAAGAAATATTAAATTTAGATTGTTGGTATTGAAAGCTGGTACCTACTGTGAAATATTGCATATTCCCTAGGTTCTTATTATTATCAATAAAATAACCCCCTCTTAAATAAAAACGATTGGTGTAATTATACTCCAATCCTACCGAACCTTTTAAAGACTCACCTATTGGCATTCCATAATTATCTGTAAATGAATTGAACCAACTTGAAACCACTGATTGTGAAAAATACTGATTCACCGATTCAATATTTGAATTATCCGGATTGGCAGGCACCATTAATCTATTCACATCTATGCCCACTTCAATGGAGTTATCTGCATCTAGAATATTCAAATACCCAATACCTACTCCCAAATTGGCAGGTATAAAATATTTATTCTTTGTTTCGTTAGAGTAACTTATTTTACCTCCTAAATTAGAGAGTAATAAACCACCATGAAAACCTTGTAAATCTTCGTTTTGCTTATAGAACAAACTAATATCTCCTGCTAAAGTATTACCAGCACGATAATTAATCGCCGACAACCCATAAGAACCGGAAACTAATTTAGAGTAAATATATCGAAGGGTTACACCCATACTAAACTTCTCAGTTAATAAAATACTATAGCCTAAATCGTAACTAAATTCCGAAGGGCGTTGAGAGGGTAAATTGACATTACCTGATTCATCCGAAAAGTCAATATTACCTAAACTAAAAAAACGCAATGAACTATTGATACTACTTTTATCATCCAACTTTTTATAAAATCCTGCACTCGCTAAATACACATCATTTAATCCTAAATCTTTTAACCAGGGCGTATAATTTATTAAAAAACTTCGGTCATCATTTAAATAAGGCAGCTTCGCAGTGTTGCCAAAAAGATCATTCGCTTCGGGAGACATTGCCAAAGACAAATTACCCATACCTCCAGAACGCGCATCGGGCGAAATTAACATAAAGGGAACAGCTGTACTTTGAAGTCTAATGGGATTGGTTTGTGCTGTAGCCATTCCTCCAATTAGAGACAATACAAAAAACAAAAAAATAAATTTGGGTCTAAAGCTATTCATATATTAAAGTAGATGCGATAATTGAGCGGTGAAGATACAAAATCCATTTTGGGGAATATCTAAAATTTTACAAGTTTATTTGTTAAAAAACGAGTTTCCACCCCATCACTTACTGTTAATTTATAATAATAAACGCCTGCTTCTAGCCTAGCCATACCAATGCCTGTTCCATCCCAATTAGCCACCACTCTATTGGCTATATAACTTGCATTTAAAGGCCTTGTGAAAAGCAATTTTCCCATATTATCATAAATACTTAGTGTAATTTCTAAGGGGGTGCCTACTTTATTATGTTCAAAGCTAAATTGCGTATTACTTTGAAATGGATTTGGATAATTATATAAATTTTTGAGATTTAATTCGGTCGTTTCAGGCACAACAAAGCGCAAAGTATCTACTGTAGAGTTTCCTAAAAGATCCCATACTTTAATAACTAAAGTATGTGGGCCTGCAGAAAAAGTAGGTAAGCTATAACGAAGACTTCCTTTTTGGTAAGTATTTATATCGGCCACAAAATAATTATTTAAGATGATTGCATTTTTAGCATCACCATCAATAATCAAAACCATATCATGGCCTAAAGAATTGCCAGATGTTTGAATGCCCCCACTATCAGCAACAGTAAGGTATAAATTGGATTGCGCAGCTGCCCAACCACCTTCTACAAAATTTGTATCATTTAAAAAGACTTTTAGTTGAGGGCCTTTAGCATCGATAATGGTTGAACCATTTATATCCATCGCAATTATTTTATCAAATACGCCAATTGCATCTGAAGAATCATTATAGGCGACTAATTGCATTTTTAAGGTCTTCAATAAACTCACTTCCTTAGGTAATAAAAAATCGATGCTAAAATTTCCATTAGAAACGGTCGCCTTCCCTTTAAACAAACTATTTTCTTGCGTTGCTACTGAAGTTACAATGCTTGTACCTGCATTGGCTAAAGTTTTTTTATTATTAGCTGCATCATATAAAATAAAATCTAGCAGTCCGTTAAAATCATTTTTTTGAAGACCTTTATTTCGTACCAAACCCTTAATAGTATATTTATTTCCAGCAAGTAAAGTGTCTTTTCCTGAAAATACTTTTTGATTCATAGTAGTAATACCTATCTCGTATTTAGGAGTAGCCAAACGCAGGGCAGGGTCGCCTAATAAAGTAAACTTAAATGCATTCATATGATCTTCTCCCAATGTCCATGCCTGCATTTTAGCATTTTGCAATGCCTCCCCTAAAGTTAAAAATCGACCTGCTGAATCAGGCACTAATAATTGCTGTATAAAATGATCATTAATTTGCTTATTACTATACGCAAAAACCAACCTGCTAGCGGCTACCAGCGCAATCACTCCTTTACTGTTTTTCATTAAAGCATCAAATCCAAATGGGCTTAATTGCGGTTGATCATAGGGCGCAAAATCACAGGAAGCCGTAATCATTAAAGGTAATTTTTTGGCATTGTTCCACTGTTGCACTTCCGTTTGACTAATAACAGCCTCTTCTGTTAATCTTGCATAGTTACCATGCCCTGTATAATTTAAAATTAATGTACCCTCATTCACGGTTTGCACAATATCATTATTTACTATAGGATAGGTATTGCCTGCAATATTTTTAGTGGCAGTATATAAATCTAAATATATTTTCTTCTGATTCCATGTTGGATATTTTTGTTGCAAACGACTTGAAATTTCTTCAGCATCTTGTAAATGCAAATTATAATCTCCATCATCCGCTACCCAAGTAATTTGATTTTTCCAGGCACCGCCATTTGTATTTTTTTGATAATTGATTATTTTTTCAACTAGGGTATCTGCTTCTGCACTAGTTCTTGCAGGCAATCTTCCTGTTGCAATAAAAAGTTTTTTTATGTTGTTGAAATTATTGATATCGTCATTATCGCTTAAAATGCTATAAAAATCATCGGAAGGATAACTAGATAATACACCAGTTGAAGCAACACTTTCAAATACAGGAATTTGAGTGGCTCCATTATAATTTTTAACATTGAAATTGGCAATGCCTAGTAATAATAAATAGCGGGGTGCTGCTGTTTTTTTGATGGCAGCTTGATTGAATAAATGTTTTATAAAATTTCTAATACCCACAGCAGTTGGCTGTCCGCCAGAAAATTCATTATAAATTTCATTTACATTTACCACTTCCGTCTTCAATCCATTCACAGTGGTATGATAATTTTGTAATTTTTTTGCTGCGTTAATATAATTGCCCGCTGTAATAATAATATAGTCTGGCGCAGCTATGCCTGCTACATTTTGATTGGCAATAGGGCCAAGCATCACAGGCGTTTCATAGGCTGCTTGTTTTACTGCGAAAAATTCATGCAAGGTATCGGCCTTGTGCACAAAACTTGCGTTCCCATTGGTTTGTAACTCTATGGTCATCAACATTGGCGCAGCAGGATTCGTTACCTCCCAAACCTGTGTAGTAGCGTCTGCGTTTTGTAATTGATATTGCAATACATTTCCCTTTACCGAACTTGATGTGTTTCTAAAGCCAAAACTATTTGTTCCCCAAAAACCTATTTTTCTTTTAGCAGACAATTCAATATAATCTAACCAACCAGTCGCTGCCGTGTTTTCACTTATAAAACTAAGTGCAACAGTTGCAGCGGTGGTAAGATTTGTATTTGCATGTAAGGAATATGAAAAAGAATCGGTTGCTATATTTGCCGACTCATCATACAGCAAGCCACTAACTGGCGCGACTGCTGTTGCTTTAAGCGCATTGTCATTAATTGTAAAATTAAAATTTGCGCCATTTTGATAAGCTGTGGCAACATACTTACTTACTACTTTCATTGGACTAGTTAATACTAATCCGTTTATGTTAAGGTTGTAAGTTAATTTAGGTTGCTTACCAATCCCTTGCCCCATGGCAGGACCTACTAATAATTTTCCGCTGTTTAATATCGAAATACTATCTACTTCAATTACCCATCTTTCATCAAATTGATCTACCAACTGAGCTGTCAAATTTATTTTATCTTTTACACTTATTCTTTTCCCATTAGACCCAATGGTTAAAAAATAAAAAGCAGAATCATTACTCGTATTTTTAAAATGTGTTGGTATTAATTGCTGTTCCTCTTGCTTCCATTGCACCACTCCTTCTGTATAAAATAATACATAATCTTTTTCGTCAATTTGAGCATCCCCTCCGTCAACTACTTGAATAGCATTTTCTGTTAAACCTATTGCCACATTTGGGGTTACTTTTTCAGACAATTGAGAAAGGTTATAATTAAATAGTTGCAATTGTGTGGAGCTGATGGGCAAACTAAAGCCCAAGGCCTTAAGTTGTGTTCCTGTAATTTGATAAACCCCCTGTTTAGACACAGCAATTTTGGCCCATTTCCCTATTGTAAACGCAGCATTTTGAGCCCCTAAAAAGCAGGGAGAAAAGATAAAAATCAAAAAAATGATAAAAACACGCCTTCTCATATAATAAAATTAGGCTTTTCGTAACAGAACAATATACTTCCAAGTGAATAAATGAATAAAAAACAAAGTATATTCGCGCTATCATTTAACCCCATTTTTGTATAATTTATTACTATGAATTTTATAAATAGTATTTTATTGTTTTTTGCAGTCCTTTTGATAGGGCCTAACTTATTGTCAAGCAATAATAATAAAGCCATTTCAAATAATATCGTATTGGCAGCCAAAACCGAAGATCCTTATGCCGAGACCATCCTTATGCGTGGGGGTACTTTTGCGATGGGCATGAACCAAGAAAGCGTTATGGGCGATTGGAACAATAGCCTTAGAAGAGTTACTGTAAGTTCTTTTAGAATTGATAAATATGAAGTAAGCAATAAGAAATATCGCACTTATATACATTGGTTAGAAAAAATATTTACTCCAATAGGCAGAGACTCTATTGTTACTGCAGCCTTACCTGATACAAGTGTTTGGAAAACAGACTTATCTTACAATGACCCAATGGTTGACGGATATTTTAGAGCTAGCGCTTTTAACGATTATCCTGTTGTTGGTGTAACATGGGAGCAAGCCAATAATTTTTGCAGATGGAGAACAGATAGAGCGAATGAAAATACTTTACTTAAATACAAATTGATAGATCCACAAAATCCATATGTTGGAAAAATGGGTATTGCTAACAATATTGCTGACTCGAGTAATGGTGGTGGTTTTGCGACTGCAGCAACTTCTACTAATATAAATAGAGGAAAAAATTTGGATGATTATATTATGATTCCTGATTTTAGATTGCCTACAGAAGCAGAATGGGAATATGCTGCTAAAGTAGCAAGTCAAAAAAATTATATCTCTAATTTCAATAATCCTAGAGCAGGTTCTAATTCATCTCACCCCAATGCAAGTGTAGTATCTTCAGATAGTCCCTTCCCTTGGAGCAACAATGGAAATGACGGTATCAGAAATTCAACTTCTGGAAAGAAGAATGGTAAGCAAGGAATGTTTGTTGCCAATTTTAAAAACGGAAGCGGAGATTATATGGGAATGGTTGGTTATTCAAATGATGGCGCGGGCTTCCCAAGTAAAGTAAATACCTTCTTACAAAATGGTTTAGGACTTTATAATATTAGTGGTAATGTGAACGAGTGGGTAGCCGATATTTATCGCCCTATGAACTCAGTAGATATGGATGATTTTAATCCCTACCGTGGTAATAATGTTTTAGACGGCGATGATAATAATGTTTCAAGTTATGAAACAGGTGGTAATACCTTGATTTCAAATAAATCTAGAGTATATAAAGGAGGTGGCTGGAAAGACCGCCCTTATTGGTTAAACCCTGGTACAAGAAGATACTTAGATCAAGATAAATCCTCTAGCACAATAGGTTTTAGATGTGCTATTTCTGCGTTTGGCGTGGATGGACCAGGATTAGACAATGAGAAACCTTGGTGGAAAAGAATATTTTCAAAAAATTAGCCCAATGAAATTACGCATTGGATCCGGCATCGATTTTCATCAATTAGTAGAGGGGCGTGACCTTTGGATTGGTGGTATTAAAATTCCGCACACTAAAGGCGCCTTGGGACATAGTGATGCAGATGTTTTATTGCATGCCATTTGCGATGCTTTATTAGGTGCTTTAAGTTTAGGCGATATTGGAACACATTTTCCTGATACGGATGCTGCTTACAAAAATATTGATAGCAAAATTTTATTACAGAAAACCTACGATTTAATTACAGCGCAAGGTTATCAAATAGTAAATATTGATGCTACTTTATGTTTAGAAGCACCTAAAATCAAACCCTATGTAATTGCTATGCAAGAATGTATTGCCCGTATTTTACATATTGGAGATAAGGATATTTCTATTAAAGCTACTACTACCGAAACAATGGGTTTTACTGGAAGAGAAGAAGGCTTGGTAGCCATGGCTACTTGCTTATTAACGGCTGCTAATCCATAATACTGCTACAACATGAAGCAGCCTCCTACTCAAAATTATTTTATGACCATCTCCGATTTATATGAAATATATAAGTCTCATCCGAGTGTTCAAACCGATACAAGACAATTACAAAAAGGAGATTTATATTTTGCACTAAAGGGTCCCAATTTTAATGGAAATGAATTTGCCGAAAAAGCATTAACACTTGGTGCAGCCTATAGCATTGTAGATGAACCTATCAACACAACAGTCGAATTACAAGAACGCATCATTTTAGTGGAAGATGTTTTAACTACGCTACAAGCACTTGCAAAATTTCATCGTCAACAATTTTCCATTCCTTTTATTGCCATCACTGGCAGTAATGGGAAAACTACTACTAAAGAATTGGTGGCAGCTGTTCTAAGTAGTCATTACCATACCTATATCACGCAAGGAAATTTAAATAATCATATTGGTGTTCCACTTACAATTTTGAGTATTCAAAAAGATGCGCAATTTGCTATTATTGAAATGGGCGCGAATCATTTACATGAAATAGAAAGTTATTGCAGCTATACCTTACCTACTCATGGTTTAATTAATAATTGCGGCAAAGCGCATTTAGAAGGATTTGGAAGTGAAGAAGGTGTTAAGAAAGGGAAAGGAGAATTATATGATTTCTTAAGAATGAATAAGGGTATGGCTTTTGTGAATAGCGATTTAGCTTATTTAGTAAAAATGAGCGAAGGCATATCTTCTATTATTACTTATGGAGTCAATACTGGAAATTTGCGAGCCATATATACAGATGAAACATCTGCACAAAATAATTCAACAGGAATGTTGCAATTAAAGATCACCCATTCCTTTCATAACAATTTGATACATAAAATTATTAAAACACAATTGGTGGGTGATTACAACTTACCTAATGTGCTTGCAGCTATTAGCATAGGATTACATTTTGTAGTGCCAATAGAAAAAATAATTACTGCTATTGAAACTTATACCCCTACCAATAGTCGATCACAATTAATGGAATGGAATAATAATAAAGTAATTCTTGACGCCTACAATGCCAATCCAAGTAGCATGCAATTGGCTATTGAAAATTTTGCTAAAATAGATGGCAATAAAAAAATACTTTGTATTGGCGGCATGAGGGAATTAGGAAAAGAGAGTCAAGCAGAACACCAAGCAATCATTAACCTTATCAATACCTATACTTTCGAAAAAGTTGTTTTAGTAGGTAAAGAATTTGAAAACTGCCAACACAGCTATACTTATTTTGAAACAAGTGACGCTGCCAAGCAATGGCTTCATCAACAAAGATTCAAGGACCATTTCTTTTTAATCAAGGGTTCAAGGGGCATTCAAATGGAGAAGTTACTAGCAAACTAAGTCATTTCACTCCATCATTTTACTCCATCATTTTCTCAACCACATCCTAGTACTTAAAAAGCAACAACCCTAGTCCACTTGCTTTAATTTCAAAACTTACTTTTTATTTTAATACCTTTGCGGCATGGCTACAAACTATTTATGGAGCACTATTAATAATAAGTGTCCAAGATGCAGAGAAGGTAAACTTTTCGTATCGAGCAACCCTTATAACCTATCTTCTATTACTACGATGAACGAGCATTGTCCGGTATGCGGCCAACAAACTGAAATAGAATTGGGCTTTTATTATGGAACAGGATATGTAAGTTATGCTTTAACCGTTGCCTATTTTGTATCCACTTTTGTTGCTTGGAAGGTTTTGATAGGAATGACTTTTGGATTAGATGATAATAGAATTTTTTACTGGATGGGTACAGCCATTGTACTACTCTTATTTATACAGCCATTAATCATGCGATTATCAAGGTCTATTTGGTTAGGATGGTTTGTCTCCTATAATAAGAACTGGAAAAATGAGCCATTAGCATACAATGAGCGCATGGATCACAATAGAAAAGAGCACTAAACCCACACAAACTCAAGTATTTATTTTAACTTCGCTGCCCCTATAGAGAGGTGTCCGAGTGGTTTAAGGAGCACGCTTGGAAAGCGTGTATACGGCAACGTATCGGGGGTTCGAATCCCTTCCTCTCTGCAAAATAGAAATAAATTAAAACGTCCCGAGCACTCGGGGCGTTTTTTTTAGGTAACAAGAGATGAAACTTGTTTCAATCTCGCAGTGGATGAATTAAAAACACGAGAGTGCGGAGCACTCGAAGGTTGCTCTTTTATTTTTTTACAATCCCAAACACCCCCTGGGCATTTTTCGTAGTCATCTGCGCAACCTCATGCAAAGGAATATTTTTAATTTCCGCCAACTTCATAGCCACTTGAATCATATAAGAAGGCTCATTGCTTTTGCCACGATAAGGCACAGGCGATAAATAAGGTGCATCCGTTTCCAATACCAACCACTCCATGGGAATGTCTTTAATAGCTTCGGCCACACCTGCATTTTTATAAGTAAGCACGCCACCTAAACCTAAATGAAAACCCATATCAATAATTTGCTGCGCCGATTCTTTACTTCCACTAAAGCAATGAAAAATACCACGCAAACCTTTTTTAGCAAAAGGCTTTACAGCTTCAATAGTCTCCCCCATGGCATTACGTGTATGAATAGCAATAGGTAATTTGTACTCCAAAGCCCATTGCATTTGAGTAGTAAAAGCATCTTGCTGTTGTGAAGTAAAAGTTTTATCCCAATAAAAGTCTAAACCAATTTCACCAATAGCAATAAATTTTCTTTTTTGTAATTGTTGTTCCACCACCGCCAACTCCTCTAAAACATTTTCTTTCACGGAGCAAGGATGTAATCCTATCATGGCCATACAATTTTTTGGATAGGCTGCTTCTACTTCCAACATGGATGCCAAAGTAGAACTATCAATAGCAGGCATTATAATAGTATCAATACTATTATCAAAAGCATTTTTTAATACCCCCGCTAAATTTTCTTTAATAGGGTCTGAATAGAGATGAGCATGAGTATCTATGAATCGCATAATACAAAAAAAAGCTATTTTTTACGTTTTACATAATAAACCCCATAATAACTCGTTTTAGCTATGTAGACAACAATGGTCTTATTAGTACAGACAGTAAACTTTGTTTTTTATAGGGTACGGATTATACGGCTGGGGTTTCTACCTTGGCCTTTTTTTTGCTTAATAGGAAAGTAAATTGGATCACTTAATAGACTCAAAACGATAGCCCAATTGAGTAAAATATTCAAGTGTTGCAGGTAAAGCAACTTGCAATCTTTCGAATGCTTTAGCACTATCGTGAAAAACAATAATAGAACCTGGTTTTACATTTCTAATTACATTACGCGTGCATTTTGCTGGAGATAATGCAACATCAAAATCTCCACTCAAAACATCCCACATCATTATTTGTTGCGGCATAGTTTTATCGGCTGCAATTGCTTTTAATTGCGCTCTACTAATTCTTCCATAGGGCGGCCGAAATAAATTGGAGGAAATTAAATGTGAAGCAGTTTTAATATTATCCAAATAAGAAGCCGTATCTGTTTTCCATCCATTTACATGATCATAAGTGTGATTGCCCACTGCATGCTCCTCCTGTATAATTTGATCATAAATAGAATGATGCGCCGCTACATTTTTCCCAATGCAAAAAAAGGTTGCTTTGGCATTGTACTTTTTTAATTGAGCCAATACAAACGGAGTGGCTTCTGGATGCGGCCCATCGTCAAAACTTAAATAAATAACCTTTTCTTTACTTGGAATTTTCCAGGTACAACCAGGGTATAATGCCCGCAGCCAAAAAGGTGTTTTTACCAAATACATACCCAAAGATAAATAGTTCTTTTGCCCATTTGAATATTATCTTTGTATAAATAAAAAAGAGCATGGATTCAAAGGTTAGAGTTAGGTTTGCACCCTCCCCAACAGGCGGCTTACACTTAGGCGGGGTAAGGACCGTATTATTCAATTATTTATTTGCAAAGCATCATGGCGGGGAATTTATTTTAAGAATAGAAGACACCGATCAATCACGTTTTGTACCCGGTGCTGAACAATATATTATAGACACTTTACAATGGTGCGGACTCACGCCCGACGAAAGCCCGGTTCATGGTGGACCCTATGGCCCTTATAGACAAAGTGAGCGAAAAGCAATTTATACACAATACGCAAATATTTTAATTGAAAAAGGATTTGCTTATTATGCATTTGATACACCAGAAGATTTAGACGAAAAAAGAAAGCAGCTACCTAATTTTCAATATAGTCGTGCCCATAGAATGGAAATGAAAAATTCAATTTCATTGTCTGAGAATGAAGTGAGTGAATTATTGAAAAAAAATACACCCCATGTCATTCGAATAAAAATACCTGATGAAGAAGAAGTGGTATTTACAGATGTAATAAGAGGCGAAGTTCGTTTTGATGTGAGCACTGTGGATGATAAAGTATTATTAAAAGCAGACGGCATGCCAACCTATCATTTAGCGGTGGTGGTGGATGATTATTTAATGAAAATCACACATGCCTTTAGAGGCGAAGAGTGGCTACCGAGCGCACCGGTACATATATTATTATGGAAATATTTATTTGGCCTAGAAAATATGCCAAAATGGGCACACTTACCTTTAATATTAAAACCAGAAGGTAGTGGTAAACTAAGTAAGCGTGATGGAGAACGTTTAGGCTTTCCCGTATTTGCCATGGATTGGAACGACCCTAACACAAAAGAAACCACTGTTGGATTTAAAGAAAAAGGATTTTTACCTGAAGCCTTTATTAATTTCTTAGCTATGTTAGGCTGGAATGATGGAAGCGATAAAGAAATATTCACGATAGAAGAATTAATTGCAGCTTTTGATTTAGAAAGAGTGCATAAAGGCGGTGCAAAATTTGATTATGAGAAGGCAAAGTGGTTCAACCAGGAATGGATTAAGAAAACAGACAACACTATTTTAGCCAATTTATTACAACCATTTTTTGATCATGAAAAAATTGAAATACACGAGCGCTCCTATTTAATTAAAGTCATTGGCCTCGTAAAAGATCGTTGTCATTTACTAGCCGACTTCATTACCCAAAGTAGTTTCTTTTTCACGTCGCCTACTACTATAGATACCGCAGCCATTTTACCAAAATGGGAAGAGAAGAAACTTACTTTTTTTACAGCACTTGCCCAATCATTTAAAGAAATGAGCGGAAAGCCTTTAGCTGCCGACTTAGAAGCAAATTTTAAAGCATTGGCCGCAAGTCATGAAATAAAACCAGGCGATTTATTACTGCCCCTAAGAATTATGCTAGTAGGTGGTAAATTTGGCCCAGGTGTTTTTGATATTATTGAAGCCATAGAAATACCCGATACGATTGCAAGAATTGAACATAGTTTGCAATTACTTTCAGGAAAATAATGTAACTTAATAGCAATGAAACCCATTAGAGTATTAGTAGCAAAAGTAGGATTAGACGGACATGACCGTGGTGCTAAAATTATTGCTACTGCCCTAAGAGATGCAGGCATGGAAGTAATATACACCGGCCTACGTCAAAGCCCTGAAATGGTGGTGCAAGCTGCTTTACAAGAAGATGTAGATGCCATTGGTATTAGTATTTTATCGGGCGCACACATGACTGTGTTTCCAAAAGTATACCAACTCATGCAAGAAAAAGGATTAACCAATGTCTTATTAACAGGAGGTGGTATTATTCCAGAACAAGACAGTATTAAATTACGCGAAATGGGTATTGGCACTTTATTTGCACCTGGCACAAACACTGCAGATATTGCAACCTATATAAAAGATTGGGTCGCTACCAATCATCAATAAACTGCTTTTTTAAAATTATAAAATTGCTACTATGTCATCCTTTCAAACTTTGTTTACCAAAATGGAAGATCACACACTGATCATTACCATTAATCGTCCTGACAAATTAAACGCATTGAACCAACAAGTCATGAAGGACTTAGATGCGGTCATGGATAGAGTATATAAATTTCCAGAAATTAAAAGTGTAGTGATAACGGGTGCAGGATTAAAAAGTTTTGTGGCAGGCGCCGATGTAAAAGAATTTGAATCCTTATCTAAAGCAGATGCTACTGCCCTTGCTAAAAGAGGACAGGATGTGTTTTTTAAAATAGAACATTCACCCAAACCAGTGATTGCTTGTGTCAATGGATTTGCATTAGGGGGTGGTTGTGAATTAGCTATGGCTTGTCATTTTATTATAGCTTCTGAAAGTGCTGTATTTGGACAACCAGAAGTGAACTTAGGAATTATGGTGGGTTATGGTGGATCACAAAGGCTCACCCAAAGAGTGGGCAAAGGACGTGCCATGGAATTAGTCATTACAGGTAAAACCATTAATGCCACTCAAGCCATGAATTATGGATTAGTGAATTATGTGGTTCCTCAAACTGAATTATTAGACAAAGCTTTCTCCATATTAAGAGTATGTCATGAAAAAGCACCTTTATCGGTGGCCAATTCCATTAAAGCGGTAAACGCTGCTTGGAATGAAGCTGAAAATGGCTATGACATAGAAGCTAAACTATTTGGCGAATGCTTTACAACGCATGACGCTAAAGAAGGCATCACCGCATTTATAGAGAAAAGAAAGCCCGAATTCAAAGGGAATTAATCACACCTTTCTTACCTTTGCATTACCAAATTTGACATTATGGAATACAGAATAGAGAAAGATACGATGGGTGAAGTAAAAGTACCTGCCAATGTTTATTGGGGTGCTCAAACACAAAGAAGTATTGACAACTTTAAAATAGCGCAGGATATTAATAGAATGCCTAAGGAAATTATTAAAGCATTCGCATATTTAAAAAAAGCAGCTGCCTTAACTAATTTAGATGCGGGTGTTTTACCTAAAGAAAAATCCGATTTAATTGGCCAAGTATGTGATGAAATTATTGCTGGCAAATTAGATGATCAATTTCCATTAGTAGTATGGCAAACAGGAAGTGGTACGCAAAGCAATATGAATTTAAATGAAGTAATTGCTTACCGTGCACACGTGATTAAAGGTGGAAGTTTAAGTGATAAAGAAAAATTCTTACACCCCAACGACGACGTAAATAAATCTCAATCTTCTAACGACACTTTTCCTACTGCGATGCATATTGCAGCCTATCAAATTTTAACACAAACGACCATTCCTGGAATCACTGCTTTAAAAAATACTTTAGAAGCAAAGAGTAAGGAATTTATGCAAATAGTTAAAATAGGTCGTACCCATTTTATGGATGCAACCCCTTTAACATTGGGTCAAGAAATAAGTGGATATGTAAGTCAATTGAAACATGGATTAAAAGCTATCAATAATACCCTTGCGCATTTAAGTGAGTTAGCACTAGGTGGCACTGCAGTAGGCACGGGCATCAACACGCCAAAAGGTTATTCAGAAAATGTTGCCAAGCATATTGCTACATTAACAGGGCTGCCATTTATCACTGCCGAAAATAAATTTGAAGCCTTAGCTGCACACGATGCTATTGTTGAATCGCATGGTGCTTTAAAAACAGTGGCAGTAAGTTTAATGAAGATTGCGAATGATGTGCGTATGTTATCTTCAGGACCAAGAAGTGGTATTGGTGAACTTTTTATACCAGATAACGAACCAGGATCTTCTATCATGCCAGGAAAAGTAAACCCAACACAAAGCGAAGCACTTACCATGATTGCCGCACAAGTAATGGGCAATGATGTAGCTATTAATATTGGAGGCTCAATGGGTCATTTTGAATTAAATGTATTCAAGCCCGTCATGATATATAATTATTTGCACAGCGCTCGCTTAATTGGAGATGGCTGCGTAAGCTTTAATGAAAAGTGTGCTGTAGGCTTAGCTCCTATCGAAGCCAACATTAACAAACACGTTAATAATAGTTTGATGTTAGTGACTGCACTCAATACTAAAATTGGTTATTACAAAGCTGCAGAGATTGCACAAAAAGCACATAAAGAAGGCACCACTTTAAAAGAGATGGCCGTTAAATTAGGCTATGTCACTCCCGAAGAATTCGATGCCTGGGTAATTCCAAAAGATATGGTAGGCTTGTAGAAGAAGATTCATCTATTGAATATTATATTGCACTCCAGTGCTTTCAAGAGAATAAATACCTATTTCTCTTTTTCGCGCACCTTTGTAATAGATCTTATCAGTGCATATTGTATTTCACACCTGAACATCGAGCCATAGCGTATAAAAATTCATAAATTTTAACGTAAAAAAAGTCAGCATGTTTGAGCACAAAGTGCGAGTTCTGACTTTTAGTTATAATTTATGAATTTTAGCGTCATGGCGAGCTGAGAAGGATGAAATATAATATGCACAGATGAATTATTCTCTTGAATAATCTAGATTAATATACCCGCTCTCCGTTCAAATAAGTCTTCAACACTTTCACTTGCAAAATACTATCGCTAGGAACTTTCATTAAGTCTTTATCTAATAAAATAAAGTCGGCTTTCTTACCCACTTCAATACTACCTACTTGTTTTTCCATACGATTGGCTTTCGCTGCCCATATGGTCATACCACGAATAGTTTGCTCACGCGTTAAAGCATTCTCCATTTGAAAGCCACCAGCAGGAAATCCTTTCGCGTCCTGTCTTGCGACAGCTGCTAAAAATGTTTTGAAAGGATTAATTTCTTCAACAGGGAAGTCGGTACCCAAGGGCAACCAATTATTTTGTTCCAGTAATTGCTTAAACGCATAGCCACCTTTTAATCTTTCAGCACCCAATCTTTCTGCGGCCCAATACATATCGCTGGTCGCATGGGTAGGTTGCACCGAAGGCACAATGCTATTGTCTCCAAACAAATGAAAATCTGAGGGATTCATAATTTGAGCATGTTCAATTCTCCATCTTTTATCGTTCTTCCCTTTTAAATATTTAGCATATACATTTAAAATAGTTCTGTTGGCACTGTCACCAATCGCATGCGTACACATTTGAAAATCGGTGTTAATTAGTTTAGCGGCAATGCTATCAAAATGCGCAGGACTACTTAATAAGAAGCCCGGCCAGCCTGCTTTATCGGCATAGGGCTGCAACAAACAAGCACCTCTTGAACCCAATGCACCATCACCATATACTTTGATCCCCTTGACCATTAATTTATCTGTTACATATCCTCCTTCTGTAAAATATTTAGAAGTATAGGTACTTGGTTTGTCACTTAACATTACATACAATCGCATTTTTAAATCATTCGATTTTTGTAATGCATCTACCCTATCAACATCTTCTGGACTCAATCCACAATCGGTAATCGTTGTTAATCCTGTTGCAAAACAATTTTGTTGTGCTGCCGTTAACCAATCTTTATAATCTTCCTGAGTGGCCGCAGGCACTTGTTTTTCTACGACACCCACTGCATTGTCTATTAATAAACCTGTTAACTGTCCTCCTTGCATGGTAAACTGTCCGCCTTCGATAGTTTGTCCTGCTTTAACACCCGCCAATTGTAAAGCAACATCATTGGCAATACTTGCATGACCATCAACCCTTTCTAAAATAACAGGTCTATCAGGAAATAATAAATTTAATTCAGCATTAGTGGGAAATTGTTTTCCTGGAAAACGATTTTGATCCCATCCTCTTCCTTTGATCCATCCCTTACCCGGATGCTTTACAGCAAAGGCTTTCACTTTCTCAAGAGCTTCTTGCCAACTAGGAACAAACATTAAATCAACTGCGTATAAAGATTGCCCATATCCTAAAAAATGTGCATGCGCATCTATAAAACCAGGATAGATGATAGCATCATGCGCATTCACCACACTATCTGATTGATATTCTTTTAAGATGTCATCATTACTGCCTACTGCAACTATTTTGCCATCTTGTATAGCCATGGCTTCTGCTACAGTAAAATCGTTATTGACAGTATAAATTTGTGCATGATGCACAATTAAATCTACTCTTTGATTAATACAAGCACTAAAAAGTAGTACAGTCGCGAAAGCAAATAATATACGCATAGTAATAGTTTGAGAAAATAAAAGTAAGTAAAAAAACTAGTTCAACAACTCGCAAGGCTTCAAACCAGTATGCTTTTTAAAAGCAGCCGAAAAATGGGAAATAGAAGAATAGCCTAATAAAGCAGAAACATCAGTTACACTCAAAGCTTTTTCATACAACAAATACTTAGCATGCTCCATTCTTTGTTGTTGATAAAAATCAAATATGGTGGTACCAAAAACCTCCTTAAATCCTTTCTTTAAATAACACTCGTTCATGGCCACTTTACGGCTCAATTCCTTAATGGTAATAGGATCTCCAATATGTTGTAATAAAAATTCACGTGCTTGATAAATACTTTCTCTACCTCTGTCATCTGCTAAAAACTTACAAGTAAACATCACTTCTTTTTCTTCTACAATGCTTTCCACACTGTAAACAAGTAACTCATGAATTTTAGCATTTACAAAAATGTTTTCCAAAGAACCGCTGTAGCTATGATTCAATAAGGCATCTAAGGTTAAACGTTTTTTTACACTTAATGGAAAAGTCTTTGTAAAATTATCGGCGTGCTTAAAAGCCAATAATTCATCTTTCTTATTATTCGTTTTTACATTGTGTACAAACTGATGTAAAAAAGTAGCTGTAAAATGAAAAGAAAAAACATCTATGGTGCGCATAGGTCCCATACATTCAGTAGTAGGTAATTGATTACATCCACCACAAACTCTATTGTCGCAATACCTATTGCCAGAAATACAAAACCTTAATTCAAGGTAGTTTTCCTTTGGTTTATTTGCATTGTAATGATATACAAACATGCCTGTGTCTTCAGCAGCCCATGCTTCTTGTGCCAAATACCTTTTAATCTGGTATTGGGTAGACCCAGGAATACGCTGTTCTTTGCTATATAGCAAGGCCATCCCATTAAATTCTAGGGGTGAATTCACTTGCTTTAATATTTCTTGCGCTTGCGTCATTAGGACAAAATTAAGACATAAACGGTAAAGCAACTATTGGCGTCCAAAATGTGACCTAAAAATGACTTAGAAAATAGCCAATTTTTAGGCTAAAAAACTATGCACAAAATGGCTAAAATGGGGATAACTAAATTGACCTCAAAACAGCCTTTAAACCCTTAATTATCTTAAGTTTGTATGCATTCGGAATGCATCGAAAAACAAACAAATTTTAATACATTTATGTCCAACGATTTACAGTCAAACGAATCAGCAGAAAATAAGAATTATGGCGCCGACAGTATTCAGGTTTTAGAGGGCCTAGAAGCCGTTAGAAAAAGACCTGCCATGTATATTGGCGACGTGGGCTCAAAAGGCTTACACCACCTTGTATATGAGGTAGTTGACAACTCTATCGATGAAGCCTTAGCTGGTTATTGTTCTCATATTGAAGTGAATATTCACGAGGATAACTCCATAAGTGTGCAAGACAATGGTCGTGGTATTCCTACTGCCATGCATACTAAAGAGAAGCGTTCGGCATTGGAAGTGGTAATGACTGTGCTACATGCGGGCGGTAAATTTGATAAAAATACCTACAAAGTATCTGGTGGATTGCACGGCGTAGGGGTAAGTTGCGTTAATGCATTAAGTAAAAAATTATTGGTAACAGTTGAAAGAGAAGGTAAAATATTTGAACAAGAGTATGCTATTGGCGCACCACAATATGCAGTTAGAGAAATTGGTACCAGCGAAAAAACAGGAACACGTGTTCATTTTTGGCCCGACTTAACCATCTTTCAAGAGTCAGTTTATAAAAGAGAAATATTAGAAAGCCGTTTACGCGAATTATCTTATTTAAATAAAAGAATTAGCATCACTATTACCGACCTAAGAGAGAAGGATGATACTGGAAATTTCTATACTAAGAATTTTTATAGCGAAGGGGGTATTGTTGAGTTTGTTCAAATGCTTGATAAAAACGGAAATAGAAATCCAATTATCTCTCAGCCCTTATATGTAGAAGGTTTAGACGAAGCCTCTAATGTAATGGTAGAAGTAGCTTTGACTTACAATGACGATTTTAAAGAAAACATTTTCTCCTACGTTAATAATATCAATACCATCGAAGGGGGTACGCACGTTACAGGTTTTAGAACAGCGCTTACACGTGTGTTTAAAAGTTATGGTGATAAAGAAGGTTTATTTGAAAGAGCAAAAGTTACTGTCGAAGGAGATGATTTTAGAGAAGGATTAAGTGCGATTATTTCTGTAAAAGTTCCAGAACCACAATTCGAAGGACAAACAAAAACTAAATTAGGGAATAGCGAAGTAAGTGGCGTCGTGCAAACTACCGTTTCTCGTGTATTAGAAGCTTATCTAGAAGAGAATCCGAAAGAAGCGAAGTATGTTATCTCTAAAATTATTTTGGCAGCCCAAGCGCGCGTAGCAGCAAAGAAAGCACGTGACATGGTGCAAAGAAAAACAGTTTTGACTGGTGGTGGTTTACCTGGTAAACTAGCCGATTGTTCTGATAGAGATCCAGAAAGATGTGAATTGTATTTAGTCGAAGGAGACTCGGCAGGTGGAACGGCTAAACAAGGCCGCGATCGTGGCTATCAAGCTATTTTACCATTACGTGGTAAGATTTTGAACGTTGAAAAAGCCATGGAACATAAAATTTATGAGAATGAGGAGATTCGAAATATGTATACTGCCTTAGGTGTTACCGTTGGAACGCCCGAAGATCCTAAAGCCTTAAACATTGTCAAGCTTCGTTATCATAAATTAATTATTATGACCGATGCCGACGTGGATGGTTCTCACATTGCTACCCTTATTCTTACTTTCATTTTTAGATACATGACCGAGCTTGTGCAAAACGGATACGTTTACATTGCACAGCCTCCTTTGTATTTAGTGAAAAGAGGTAAGGAGCAAGAATATGCTTATAGCGAAGAGCAAAGAAAAGCATTGGTGATAAAATTAGGCGGTGGTAAAGAAGACGCAGTGACTATTCAGCGTTACAAAGGTTTGGGTGAAATGAATGCAGACCAATTATGGGAAACAACCATGGATCCAGCTCGTAGAACCCTTAAACAAGTAACTATCGAAAGTGCCGCTGAGGCAGATCGTATCTTTAGCATGCTAATGGGTGACGACGTGGCCCCTAGAAGAGAATTCATCGAAACACACGCTAAATATGCTAAAATAGACGCTTAAACCCTAGATTTATTACGTTTTTTGGGCATTTTAACAAAAAATCAAGCCAATCCGTAATTGAATCCCAATAAATAACCTACTTTCAATTAGAAATATTCACTTTAAAATTTATACAAAATGGACACTTCAAAAATGATTAAAGCGTATTGCTTAAAAACTAAAGAAAAAAATGTACCAATGCATGACGCTGTCATCACAAAAACTGCAAGAGGCGGTTATATGGCAGGTGGTAATGATGGTAAAGGAAATAAAATGGCTGCCATTTTAAGCGAAACAAATGCCCTTAAGGCAATCGCTGATGGAGTTGCTAAAAAAGGATTCTAGTAAACCTGGTTTACATTAGATTCTTATAAAAATTTCAATCTAATTTATCTCGCAAAAGGCCTTCTTCCGTTTACTCGGAGAGAAGGCCTTTTTAGTTGGCTAATGCCAGCATTTAAATAAAACTAGAGCTCGCGCTATACTTCAGTAGCAAAAACCCCTTGCTTTATTTTTTCCAAAAGGGTATAGCACAACTCCATGCTATTTACATCTTTGATAATTAAGATAAAGTTTCGGCCCACTTGTTTAAAATGCGCTTTATTCATGGCTGTTTGCGCATAAGCTAATAACTGCCTAAATGTATTGCTTTCAAAATAAGGCGAATCGGGTCTATTAATGAAAAAACACCTCAATGTATTTTCTTTCAATGTCATTTTTTCAAAACCTAAGGCAATGGCAATACGGCGACAACGAATGGTAATAAATAAATCATTCACGGAAGTGGGTATAGGGCCAAATCTATCTGTTAATTCTATTTGCATCAATGCCAACTCTTCATCATTTTCTGATTGATCCATTCTAGTATACAAAGACAAACGTTCACCAATATTTTCTACATAACTATCAGGAATCATTATTTCTAAATCAGTATCAATCGTACAATCTTGAACGAAGTCATCTTGCTTGCTAATTTCTTCTTCGAATAATTCTTTAAAGTCGGAACGCTTTAATTCTCTCACGGCTTCGGCTAAAATTTTCTGATACATTTCAAAACCAATTTCCGCCATAAAGCCACTTTGTTCACCTCCTAATAAATTACCTGCACCACGAATATCTAAATCGCGCATAGCAATCTGAAACCCGCTACCTAGCTCGCTAAACTGCTCTAAGGTTTGTAATCTTTTTCTAGAATCATCCGGCAAAGTACTAATAGGTGGTGCCAATAAATAACAAAATGCTTTTTTATTGCTGCGCCCTACCCTTCCTCTTAACTGATGTAAATCGCTCAATCCAAATTGATGCGCATTGTTAACAATAATGGTGTTTACATTCGGAATGTCAACGCCACTTTCTACAATATTGGTGCACACCAATACGTCATATCTTTTTTCTATAAAATCAAATATTTTTTCCTCTAACTGATGACCTTCTAATTGTCCATGCGCATAGCCAATACTAATGTCTGGACAAAGTCTTTGTATCATGTCACACATTTCTGCTAAACCCTGCACTCTATTATGAATAAAAAATACCTGCCCCCCTCTTTCTGTTTCATAATAAATTGATTCGCGAATAATATCTTCGTGAAACACTTGTACTTCTGTATGAATAGGTTGTCTATTGGCTGGCGCGGTATTGATAATACTTAAATCTCGCGCCCCCATTAAACTAAAGTGTAAAGTACGCGGAATAGGTGTAGCTGTTAAGGTTAAACAATCTACATTGGTTCTTAAAGTTTTTAATTTTTCTTTATGCCCTACCCCAAATTTTTGTTCTTCATCAATCACCATTAAGCCTAAGTCTTTAAAATGAACTTCCTTTCCTAAAATACCATGGGTGCCTACTAAAATATCAATCTTTCCTTCTTTTACTCTTTCAATGGTTTCTTTTTTCTGCGCTGCAGATTTAAAACGATTTAAATAATCAATAGTAACAGGAAAATCTTTTAAACGATCTGTGAAAGTTTTAAAATGTTGAAATGCCAAAATAGTGGTAGGCACGAGTACCGCCACTTGCTTGCCGTCGATGGCTGCTTTAAAAGCCGCTCTCACAGCCACTTCTGTCTTTCCAAAGCCTACATCTCCACAAACCAATCTATCCATTGGGGCTGGCGCTTCCATGTCTTTTTTTACATCCGCAATAGCCTTGGCTTGGTCTATTGTTTCTTCATACATAAAAGAAGCTTCTAATTCATGAACCATATAATTATCGGGCGAAAAGGCAAACCCCACCTGTGCTTTTCTTTGTGCATATAATTTTATTAAATCAAAAGCTATCAATTTTACTTTCGCTTTTGTCTTATCCTTTAATTTAACCCAAGCATCCGAACCTAATTTATTTACTTTAGGTGGCGTCCCTTCCTTCCCCGTATATTTAGAAATTTTATGAAGCGAATTAATATTTACATATAAAATATCACTGTCCTTGTAAATAATTCTAACGGCTTCCTGCACTTGGCCATTCACATCAATTTTTTGCAAGCCACTGTAGACGCCTACTCCATGGTCTATATGCGTCACATAATCACCAGGCTGCAAATCGCGCAAAGTTCTTAAGGTAATGGCTTTGCTTTTACTATAGGCCTGTTTTACTTTGTATTTATGATAGCGCTGGAATATCTGATGATCGGTATAACAAACAATTTTATGATCATGATCAATAAATCCTTCGTGAATATTTTTTACAATGGGCGTAAACTGAATTTCAGTTTTTAGATCGGTAAAAATGGCATGTAAGCGTTCTAATTGCTTTGCTTGTTCTGCGAATAAAAATAAATGATACCCTTTTTTTTCTAGCTCCTGTAAATTGGCAATTAAAAATTGAAATTGTCTGTTAAAAGAAGGTTGTACCTGTGTATTAAAAATAATTTTTTCTTGTGTACGTTGCGGCTGAAATCCCCACTCTACTATATTTTTTGTTGTCAGCTGTAACTCAGTAGCAGCAACAGTTACAAAGTCCTCTAGATTACTTTCTCTTTTATGGGGATCGTTTTCATCTACCACATTCAACTTAGCATGATGTGCTATAAAATCTTCTAGGGCTTCGTATTGATCATTGCCTTTCTGGGCAATCACATTCCAGTCCTTTAACCATAGCAAGGTATCTTTTGATAAGAATTCTAATAAAGGAATTTTAAGCGTGTCTTCGAATTGCGTTGTCACATTGGGGATAATACTCACTTGCAATAACTTTCGCTCACTTAATTGTGTGGCCGGGTCAAATATCCTTATACTATCTACTTCTTCTCCAAACAATTCAACCCTATAGGGTTTTTCATTCCCAAAAGAATAAATATCAAAAATACCCCCTCTTAAAGCAAATTGACCGGGCTCGTACACAAAATCGGTTCGCTCAAATCCATAGTCAACCAATTGCTGCATGAGGCCATTTAAATTCAAGCTATCATTGGTTTTTATTTGAATAATGTTTTGCTGCAAAGTGTTGCGCATAATAACTTTTTCAAATAATGCTTCTGGATAAGTAACAATAATTTTCTTATTCCCACCCATTGAAATTTTAGTCAAAGCTTCAGTTCGAAGCATCACATGTGATGGATTTAATACACTAAAATTATGCGGGGTTTTATAAGAAGAAGGAAAGTAAAAAAGATCCATTGCCTCTGTTACACTTTCAATGGAATTAAAAAAATAGGCCGCCTCTTCCGCATCATTAAGTACTACTAAATGATTAAACTGATTGGTTTTTTCATTCGTAAAAATAGTTTGTAAAATAAAAGCTATGGATGACCCATGTAAGTTTTGTAAAAAGAGCTGGACAGGCTTTTGGTCTTGAGAGGACATAACTACCCTGTCCGCCAAATTATTTAGGAGGGGGGATTGTTGAAAAGGTTCAAACAGAGATTGCTCATTCATACATCACCCCCCAAAGATACACCCTGTTCTAATAACTTGCTACAGCATTTTGAGTAATAAACTCCCATTATTTAGGTCTTATATTTCGAAAATTCTGCATAATTCATTGTAATTTCGTAATACTTTAATACCCTAATAATTTAGCCATTTCGTATGAAGCATTCTTTATTACTATGTAGTTTTTTATTATCAATAAGTTTACTTTCTAAAGCACAAAATGAAACACAAAAAGTGGTTTTATTAAATAGTGCGAAATACTTTGAAATAAAATCAAGAGCTAATTATACGGAAGCAATCATTAAGGCCAAAGAAAATGGATGGCCAATAAGATATTCTAATAAAACTAAGGCAACAGCAAACCTAATTGGTATTGATGCATTTGGTCAGCCAAAATATGTAACCACATTTGCCGATCCTATACAAGCCATTACTATTAATGCCAATAAAGTATGGCCAAACGGTGGCTTAGGTTTTAACTTATCAGGTTCTTCTGATATTATGACCAATAAATTAGCCTTATGGGATGAAGGTGTTCCAAGACCAACGCATTTTGAATTTAACGGGAAGGTGGTTGAAAAAGACAATGCTACTAAAACGGTTGATCACAGCACACATGTTGCCGGCATCATGTTAAGCAAAGGATTGAATCCACTAGCAAAAGGAATGTCTTATGGAATTAAGGGTGCTTTCTCTTACGATTGGTTTGATGACGAATCTGAAATGGCTGCTGCTGCAGCTGGTGGCTTGCTGGTTTCTAATCATTCTTATGGTAATGTAGCTGGCTGGGATTATAATGATGACTCTACTAGATGGGAATACAATGGAAAATGGAATGAAAAAGAGGATTATAAATTTGGATATTATGACGATGGTGCTCAAGCATATGATTCCATCGCATACAATGCCCCTAATTATTTAATTGTTAAATCGGCGGGTAATTCACGCGTAAGTGTAGGACCTAAAGTGGGTGATCCTTACTGGAGAAGAAATGAAAAAGGAAAATGGTACAATGCAGGTAATAGACCTGATAGTTTAAGTAGCAATAATTCTTACGAAACGCTTCCCATGGATGTGAATGCGAAAAATATTTTAACTGTGGGCGCGATCACTGGAATTGCATCCGGCTATTCCAAAAAAGAAGATGCTGTAATGACCAGTTTTAGTAGTTGGGGCCCTACAGATGATGGTCGAATTAAACCTGATATTGTAGCGCATGGACAATCGGTTTATTCTACCATTGGCACCAACGACTCTAGCTATGGTTACTCCAGTGGTACTTCTATGGCTTCACCTGGTGCAGCTGGTTCATTATTTTTATTACAAGAATTAAGTCAGCAAATTGTACCGAATAAATTTATGCGTGCTGCTACCATTAAAGGATTAGCCATACACACTGCTAATGAAACTGGATTATTCCCTGGCCCTGATTATAAATTTGGATGGGGCTTATTAAATATTGGAGAAGCAGCCACTGTATTAAGTAATGCACTTACTAGCAATAATAGCACCTCGAGCGTAGACCTTGTGTATGAAAATGTGCTACAAAATCAAAAATCATATTCTATCAATGTGATAGCTTCTGGTAGCAAACCTTTAAAAGCAACCATTGCATGGACCGACGTTAAAGGGGAAGTAGAAACCACCTTAAATGATACAACACGCCGCTTAATAAATGATTTAGATTTAAAAATTACGAGAGATTCTGCTACATACTATCCCTGGAAATTGAACCCAAGAATTCCTGAAAACCAAGCTTCAAGAGATATAAATTCTATCGATAACGTTGAAAAAGTTGAAATTGACACAACATTGGTGGGCAGTAGTTACACGATTACAGTCAATCATAAAAATAATTTAGTGCAAGGGCAGCAAGCATACTCCTTAATTATAAGTGGAGCAGGCGGTGCTGCTTATTGTGCATCAAGTGCTTCTACTGCTGCAGGCACAAGGTTGGATAGTGTTACGATTGGCACTACTCTTTTTGTAAACACTAGTACAAAACAATATATTGACAATAGTAATGTGGTGATTAATGGCGAACCTAACGGCAATCTGCCTATTACACTAAAACTAGGAAGCGCAGACGCTACAGACAATACAAGGTTTGTAAAAGTATTTATTGATTACAATAATAACGGAATTTTTGAAGATGCAGAAACAGTGCTAGCAAGTACTGGTGTAAAAAATGGAAGTATAACGGGCGTTATTACTTTGCCAATTACATTAGTGGCTGGCAGACTTACTAAATTAAGGATTGTAGCTGTGGAAACAGATGCAAGCACTAATGTAAAAGCTTGCGGCAGTTATACCATTGGAGAAACGCAGGATTATACTTTAAAAGTTATCAACCCTTCTAATGACTTGCAAGTCTCAGATATCATTAATCCAACTGTTGGCTTATGCAAGAGAGACAATCAATATATCACTGTTAAAATTATCAATAACGGCTCTACTGCACAAAGCAATTTGCCACTTACCCTAGTTGTTAAAAAAGGGAATGCTACAATTTTGACCTTAAATGAAATATTTTCAGGCAGGTTAAATGGATTAGAAAGCATGAACTATACTTTTCAAAAACCTATTAATATTGCTGCAGGAGAAACCTATACTTTCACAGCATCCGTTAATTTAGCTTCTGATCAACAAAAAGCAAATAATAGCATTACGGCTACCATCGTGAGCGCCGCTGCAGCCATCGCTCCAACTGCATCTGCCACTAATTGTAATGGGGCTTTATCCTTAGCAGTTAGTAGTCCTAACAATACTGCCAATTATATTTGGTTTGATAGTGCCAATTTACAAAACCCTATTGCCGTTGGAGCCAACCCCACAGGATTGAGCACCACCAAAAACAAATTGTTTGTTGCGCAGGGCTATCAAACTATTTCTGGACCATTAACCAATACAACCCTAGGGCCTAATGGAGGCTATAATAATTTTGCAGGCAACTTTGTAAAAATAAATACAACCGGTCCGTTGACTATTGAAACCGCTAAATTGTATACAGGTTACCCAGGAAAAGTCGATTTCATTTTAGCTACTTTTAGCTCTTTCTCAGCGGATGGTACAAGTTATTCCTATTTCCCAATACAAACCGCTTCTTTAAATGTAAGTGCTAGTAGTCCTTCTCCAGTTGCTGCTACATCTACAGCAGGCACTCCATTCGTAGAAGGTGATACCGGTAGAATTTATGCACTTAATTTAAAAATTGCACAAGCGGGCGACTATATCATCATTATCAAATGTGATAGTGCCACCGTATTTAGAAATAGCGGTTTAAAAGATCCTACTTATCCTGTTGGCCCTAATAAAGTATTTAGTTTTACGGGTAATAGCGTGCAAACTGCATCAGGTAATTTTCAAAATTATTTTTACTTTTTATATAGCACACAAATTACAACAGGTGATTGTATGAGCGCTGCCACCGAAGTGCCTGTGAATACTTCAGAGAAGCCTACTTTTACTTTCTCTGACACTACTTTAAAAGCAACCAGCGCTTCCACCTATCAATGGTATTTAAATGATGAAACCATTGTAGGCGCTACCAATCAAACCTACCGCCCTACCCTTAATGGAATGTATAAAGTGTCCACTAAACTAGGAACCTGCTCAAGTATTTCAGATAATAAATTAATTATGGCAACCGCCATAGAAGAAGCACCTACTAAAGAAATTAATTTAAGAATAAGCTCAGACGATTATATTGAAAATATGATTAAAGGCAATTCCTTTTATATTCAATTTAGTAATATTCAATCACAAGGCATTTCATTAGACATTATGAATTCAATGGGCAACAATGTATTTCATAAAGAAAATTTAATCAATCAAAGGTCTCCTCAACGTATAAATATAAATAACTTTACAACGGGTGTTTATTTTGTAAAAATTTATGCCAATAAAAAAGTATATGTTCAGCGGGTCTTTATAACTAATAATTAAAATGTAGCACTATGGCACTAGAATGGACGGAAGGAGTTCTAACAAAAATTGTTGATGAAACTTCCAATACGAAAAGATTTTATTTTGAAATTCCTAGTCTTGAAACATTTGATTTTATACCTGGGCAATTTGTAACAATGGATTTGCCGATACACGAACAAAAGAATAAGCGTTGGAGAAGCTACTCTATTGCTTCTGCACCCAATGGCACCAACACTTTTGAATTGGTGATTGTTTTATTAGAGGGAGGATTAGGAACTACTTATTTGTTTAAGGAAGCAAAAGTGGGTACTAAAATAACTTTAAGAGGGCCTCAGGGTGTATTTGTGTTGCCTAAAAACTTTGAGCACGATGTATATTTTATTTGTACAGGAACAGGTATCGCCCCTTTCAGATCTATGATTCGCTATATTCATGAACATAAAATACCACACAATAATATTCATTTAATTTTTGGCTGTAGAAAATTTGAAGATGGCTTATACATAGATGAATTGAAAGAATTAGAAGCAAATGAACCAGGATTTCACTTCCATCCCTGCTATTCTAGAGAAACAGAAGTGCCTGCAGGCTCGCACAAAGGATATGTTCATCCAGTATACCAAGAATTATTAAAAGAGAATAAAGAAACGGCTCATGTATGGCTATGCGGCTGGAAAGCCATGATTGATGACGCACGTAAAAATATGACCGAGCTAGGGCTTGATAAAAAACAAGTACACTTCGAATCTTTCGGTTAATTAATTTATCTAATGATTTTTTCTAGCTATATTAAAAAAGCCCCGAGCATAAACTCGAGGCTTTTTTAATATGTATTAATTGCTT